>JAESFT010000103.1_pt1 | contig 126745 bp, 120 predicted proteins | sample 9269451 | NCBI WGS metagenome assembly JAESFT01 (sample SAMN14502557, study PRJNA617106) | algae metagenome | isolation source: Scytonema hyalinum WJT4-NPBG1 and co-occurring heterotrophs from well... | place: USA: Mojave Desert, Joshua Tree National Park, California | collected 2006-05-25 | reverse complement strand
CCGCGAGGTGACGCGGTCTCCGCCTCCGCCGTTCCCGCTCCCGCCGTCTCCGACCCGCCTCACCCGATCCCGCCCTCTCGATCCCGCCGTTCCCGATCCGCCGTCCCCGACCCGCCGTTCTCGGTCGTCTTCGCCTCATCCCACAGCCGGTCCAGCGTCTCGAGGCCCGCCGTGTTCACGTCGATCCCGCGTTCGGCGGCCAGGCGCTCGATCGCGCCGAAGCGGCGGGCGAACTTCGCGTTCGCCTTGTCGAGCGCGAGCGAGGCGTGCACGCCCGCCTTGCGGCACAGGTTCACGACGGCGAACAGCAGGTCGCCCAGCTCCGCCTCCAGTGCGGCGTGCTGCGAGTCGAAGACGGGAAGTCCGTGCTTCAGCGCCGGCGGCGGCGTGCGCGTCAGCTCCTCGCGCACCTCGGCCAGCTCCTCGGCGACCTTCTCCAGCGGGCCCGCCACGTCCGGCCAGTCGAAGCCGACGCCGCCCGCGCGGTCCTGCAGGCGGTGCGCGCGGTGCAGGGCGGGGAGCGCCTCCGGGAGCCCCTCGTCGATCGCGCGGCGCTTCTTCGCCTTCAGCTGCTCCCACCCCTGGCGCTCCGCCGGCTCCTCCTGGCCCGGCGTCGGATACAGGTGCGGATGGCGCGCGCGCATCTTCGTCACGAGTGCGTGCGCCACGTCGTGCAGCCCGAACGCGCCGCGCTCCTCGGCGACCACCGAGTGGAAGAGCACCTGCAGCAGCAGGTCGCCCAGCTCGTCGCGCAGCGTGGCGTCGTGCCGCGCGCTCGGCTCGGCCACCGCGTGCTGGATCGCCTCGTCGACCTCGTACGCCTCCTCGATGAGGTAGGGGCGCAGCGACTCGTGCGTCTGCGCGCGGTCCCACTCGCAGCGGGCCCGCAGGTCGCGCATCAGCGCGAGCGTATCTTCAAGCGTGACCGGAGCTTGCCCCGTGTTGTCGTCTTGCATCGCTCCCGCGCCGTCCCTTAGGTTTCGCGGCTCTTCGACCCCAGCCGCGCCTCGTGCGCGCCGACTCCGGCATGCCCGCAGAATCTAACCCCGCCGTCCTCGCGCCGACCGGCGTCGCGCGCCACGCGGCGGCGGGGCGCGGCGTGGTCGCGCGTGCCGGGAGCGACGATGGGCACCCCGATCGGCAGCGCGCGTGGGTCGACGTCGACCTCGCGGCGCTCGTGCGCAATGCGGCGCGCATCGCCGCGCATGCGAACCGCCCGATCCTGCCGATGGTGAAGGCGGACGCGTACGGACTGGGTGCGGTGCCCGCGGCGCGCGCGCTCGAGGCGCTGTCGCCCTGGGGGTTGGGAGTCGCGACCGTCGCGGAGGGCGAGGCGCTGCGGGCCGCCGGGATCGCGCGGCGCATCGTCGTGTTCACGCCGCTGCTCCGGAGCGAGCTGCCGCGCGCGCGGGCGGCCGGGCTCACGCCGGCGCTGCACCGTGCCGACGACGTGGACGCGTGGGCCGCGCTCGGCGGCGAGGCGTGGCAGCTCTCGATCGACACCGGGATGAGCCGCGCCGGCGTGCGGTGGGACGCGCTCGACGGCGCGCTGCTCGACGCGGTGCGGCGACATCCGCCGGAGGGCGCGTTCACGCACTTCCACTCCGCCGACACGGACGACGCCTCGCGCGCCGAGCAGGAGGCGCGCTTCGACGACGCGATCGCGCGGCTGCCCGCGCGCCCGCGCGTGCTGCACGCCGAGAACAGCCCCGGCGCCGAGCGTGCGTCGGGCGGCTCGCGATGGGACGTCGTGCGGCCCGGCGTCTTCGTGTACGGCGTCTCGGCGGGCGAGCGCCTCGCGCCCGAGCCGGTCGCGCACCTGCGCGCGCGCGTGGTCGACGTGCGCGACGTGCGTGCCGGCGAGACCGTGAGCTACGGCGCCGCCTGGCGCGCCGACGGCCCGCGGCGGATCGCCACCGTGGCCGCGGGGTACGCGGACGGCTATCGGCGCTCGCTCTCCGGCCGGGGCGTCGCGCTGCTCGACGGGCGTCGGGTGCCGGTCGCCGGACGGGTGACGATGGACATGACGATGCTCGACGTCACCGGCGTGCCGTGCGCGGTGGGCGACGTCGTCACACTGATCGGCCGCGACGGCGACGCGGTGCTGACGGTCGCCGACGTGGCCGCGCGCGCCGACCTGTCCCCGTACGAGCTGCTCACCGGGCTGCGCGCGCGCGTCCCACACTTCCATCACGACGCATGACCCTCGCACAGCGATGACGGCCGGCCAGACGACCCGCCGCGCGGTGATCCTCGTCCTCGACGGCGTCGGCTGCGGCGCGGCGCCGGACGCCGCCGACTACGGCGACGTCGGCAGCGACACCCTCGGCCACGTCGCGGCCGCGATGGGCGGGCTGGCGCTCCCCAACCTGGAGCGGCTCGGTCTCGGGCACGTGGCCCCGCTGACGGGCATCGCGCCCGTCGCCGCCCCCGCGGGCGCGTGGGGGCGGATGCTCCCGCGCTCCGCCGGCAAGGACAGCACGACCGGCCACTGGGAGATCGCCGGGGTGCACCTGGAGCGGCCGTTCCCGACCTACCCGCAGGGCTTCCCGCCGGAGGTCGTCGCCGAGTTCGCGGCTCGCACGGGGCGCGGCGTGCTGGGGAACGTGGTCGGCAGCGGGACGGCGATCCTCGACGAGTACGGGGCGGCGCACGTCGCCTCGGGCGACTGGATCCTCTACACCTCGGCCGACTCCGTCTTCCAGATCGCGGCCCACGAGGACGTCGTCCCGCTGGAGGAGCTCTATGCGGCCTGCGAGGCCGCCCGGGCGATGCTCGTCGCCCCGCACGACGTCTCGCGCGTGATCGCGCGGCCCTTCGTGGGAACCATCGGGGCCTGGAAGCGGACAAAGAACAGGCGCGACTACTCCATCGCCCCGCCGGCCGAGACGCTGCTCGACGCACTGGAGGCGGCCGGGGTGCCGCGCGACGGGGTGGGGAAGGTCGACGACCTGTTCGCCGGCCGCGGGATCCGAAGCCGCCACGTGGCGGCGAACGCCGAGGGCATCACGGCCATCGGCGAGTGGCTCCAGGCGGGCTCGGGTGGGTTGCTCTTCGCCAACCTGGTAGATTTCGACACCCAGTTCGGGCACCGGAACGACGTGCCCGGCTTCGCGGGGGCGCTGCGCGAGTTCGACGCCGCGCTCCCGATGCTCCAGTCGCACCTCCGCGAGGACGATCTGCTGTTCATCACCGCCGACCACGGGAACGATCCGACGACGCCGACCACCGACCACGCGCGCGAGCGCGTGCCGCTGCTGGTCGCCGGTCCCCGCGTCCGTCCCGGGCCGCTCGGCGAGCGCGAGACCTTCGCCGACCTCGGGGCGACCGTCGGCGAGTGGCTGGGCGTCGACTACCGGGGGCGCGGGCGCTCCTTCCTCGCCTCGGTCGTGACCCCGTGACGGAGCCCGCGATGGCGCATCCGCGGTTCGCCGAGCTGACGGCGCGCGCGCGCGAGGTGATGGCGCAGGCCTACGCGCCCTACTCGCGGTTCCGCGTGGGGGCCGCGCTGCTGACGCGCGACGGCTCGGTCGTCGCCGGCTGCAACGTCGAGAACGCGGCCTATCCGTCGGGCATCTGCGCCGAGCGCGGCGCGGTGGCCGCCGCCGTCGCGCAGGGGCACCGCGCCTTCGAGCTCCTGGTGATCGCCACCGAGGCCGACGTGCCCGCGTCGCCCTGCGGCATGTGCCGCCAGGTGCTCGTCGAGTTCGCGCCGACGCTGCCCGTCGTCAGCGTGACGCCGAGCGGCCGTACGCAGGTCTGGACGATGGCGGAGCTGCTGGCCAGCCCCTTCGTGCCCGACTCGCTCGCCGGCGGCTGACGCCGTGTCCCCCGTGCCGCGCCCCGTCGTGCCACGCCCCGCCGTGCCGCGCCCCTGCGCCCCGGTCCTTCCGTCCGTTCCTCGCTCTCTCTCGTGACGTCCGTCAACCTCCCGGCGCCCCGCCGCCTCGCCGCGCTGCTCGCGCTCGTCGCCGTCGTCACGGCGGCGTGCAGCGAGCGCCTCGACGGCGGCGCCGCCTGCCCGTCGCTCTGCCCGATCGCGAACACGGCGGTGCTCGACACGGTGCTCGACGCCGTGGCGCTCGACAGCACCGTCGCCGGCTTCCCGCTTCCGGGCGAGGCCTCGAGCCTGCTGCTGGCGGTCGCCCCCGGGCCCGACTCGCTCGACGTGCGCGCGGTCGTCCGCTTCGACTCGCTGCCGAACCGCTACTTCCCGCCCACCGGCGGCGACTCGCTCGCCATCACGACGTCGGACAGCACGCTGCTCTCGCTCCGCCTGGACACCGCGGGCACGCGCTTCACGCAGCCGGTGACGATCGAGGCCTACGACGTCGACACCACTGCCGCGGTCGACACGGTGTCGTCGGTGCTCGCCTCCCTCTACCGGCCGGCGCGGCGCCTCGGCGCGATCACCCTCTCGCCGGGGACGGCCGTCGACTCGGTGCGGCTGCGGATCTCCGACACGGCGTTCGTGAACCGCACGCGCACCACGCGCCGCCTGCGCCTCGGGCTGCGGCTGGTGAGCACGGCGCGCGCGCAGCTGCGCTTCTCGAGCGCCGCCGGCGGCACGGGCGCGCTCGGCCCCCGGCTGACCTTCGATCCGGTCCGCGACACGACCTTCCAGCCGGTCGTCCTGACGACGCGCTCGGTGACGCCGGGGCTGCCGCAGGTCGCCACGCTCTTCCAGGACTTCTCCTTCGTCGTCCGCTCGCCGCGGACCGGCGTCGGGACCGACCTCGTGGTCGGCGGCGCGCCCGCGCTGCGCAGCTACGTGCGCTTCGCGATCCCGCGCTTCCTCACCGACTCGACGACGGTCGTGCGCGCGACCCTCGAGCTGGTCCAGCGCCCGGTGCGCGGCGTGCCGGCGACCGACTCCGTGACCGTGCGCCCGCAGGGCGTCGTGGCCACCGACAGCGTGCGTGACGTCCGCCTCGCGTCGAACCTGCTCGTCAGCTCCGCCGCGCTCGCCCTCGACTCGCTGCGCGTCGCGCCGAGCGACAGCGGGCGCCGCTCCATTTCGCTCGTGGCGCTCGTGCGCGCCTGGCGCGTGCTGCCGCCGGGCACGCAGCGCGCGCTCGTGCTGCGCTCCGGCCTGGAGGGGGTGCAGGCGGGCGAGGTGCGCTTCTTCTCGACCGAGGCGGCGAGCGGGCTGCGTCCGCGCCTGCGCCTGAGCTACATCCCCCGCACCGACTTCGGGATCCCCTGATGAGCACCCGTACCGCACGCCGCGGCGCCGTCCGCGCGGCCCTCCTCCTCGTCGCGACGGCGATGCCCGCGGGCCTCGCCGCCCAGGGCAGCCTGGGCGCGCAGGGGTTCGGCTACCCCACGGGGCAGCTCAGCACGCGCGCGCTCGGGACCGGCGGCGCCATCGGCGAGTTCGATCAGACCTCGCCGCTCAACCCGGCGGCGATCTCGTACTTCCGCCGCTCGTCGATCAGCGCGCAGTTCGACCCCGAGTTCCGCCGCGTGACCGCGGGCGGCGCGAGCCAGAACGCGACGATTCCGCGCTTCCCGGTGATCTCGGTCGGCCTGCCGCTGCGCGACCGGCTCGCGCTCGGTCTCAGCGCCTCGACGTATCTCGACCGCACCTTCACGACGACGTACCAGACGACGTCGACGATCGGCGACGAGACGGTCACCGCCACCGAGTCGATCGAGTCGCGCGGCTCGGTCGCCGACCTGCGCGTGGGGCTCGGCTACATCGTCACCAACTGGCTCCGCGTCGGCGTCGCGGGGCACGTGCTCACCGGCGAGAACCGCCTCGTCTCGGGGCGCCTGTTCGCGGACACGAGCCGCTTCGGGTCGGTCTCCGACTCGTCGACGCTCGACTACAGCGGCGCGGCCGTCTCGGGCGGTCTCGAGCTGACGCCGGTGCGCGGCGTCTCGATCGCCGTCTCCGCGCGGCGCGGGCTCGACCTGCGCGTGCAGCGGAACGACAGCACGCTCCGTACGAGCAGCGCCCCGGACCGCATCGGCGTCGGCCTGCGCTTCGACCGCATCACCGGCGCGAGCTTCGCCGTCGGCTACGCGCGCAACACGTGGACGCGCATGCGGGAGCTCGGCAGCTCGGCGCTCGAGGTCCACGACGGCGCCGAGTTCATGGCCGGCGTCGAGGCCGTCGGGCCGCGGCTCGGCGGCGTGCCCGTCCTGCTCCGGCTCGGGGGGCGCGACCGCGTGCTGCCGTTCGGGATCGGCGGCGCGGAGGTAAGCGAGCGCGCGTACGCCGGCGGCGTCGGGCTCCCGTTCGCCGGCGGCCGCGCCCTCGGCGACCTCGCGGTGCAGCGCGCCTCGCGCTCGCTGAACGGCAGCGTGCCGGCGGGCAGCCCCCTCGCCGGCGGCGCCACCGAGCGCGCCTGGACGATCAGCGTCGGCTTCACCGTGCGCCCCTGAGCGCACGCGCACGACCCGCCGGCGGGCACGACGTCGTGCCCGCCGGCGTTCCCTCCTCGCACGACCGCGCCGGCGCCCGCCGGCGTCCCGCCCAACCGCCGTCTCGCATGACCGCCCCCCCAGCGGACGAGCCCCTCATCCTGATCGCCGACGACGTCGCGGCGAACGTCGAACTGCTGGCCGACCAGCTGCAGATCCTCGGCTTCCGCACGGTGTCCGCCAGCGATGGGCCGTCCGCGCTCGCCGCGTGCTTCGAGCACCGCCCCGACCTCTGCCTGCTCGACGTGTCGATGCCGGCCGGCGACCTGGGCGTCCCCGATCGGCAGACCGGCTTCGAGGTCTGCCGCCGCATCAAGCGCGATTCCCGCACGTCGCGCATCCCGGTCATCTTCGTCACGGCGCTGAACGACACGGCCGACCGCGTGAAGGCGATCGAGGCCGGCGGCGACGACTTCCTCACCAAGCCGCACAACCGGCTGGTGCTCGGCGCGCGCGTGCGCAGCCTGCTCAAGCTCAAGGGCGCGACCGACGCGCTCGAGGACTCGCTGCGCAAGCTGCGCGAGCTGGAGAAGGTGCGCGACGATCTGATGAAGATGATCGTGCACGACCTCAAGTCGCCGCTCACGTCGGTGCTCGCCACGCTCGAGATGGCGATCGACGGGGACTTCGATCCGGTCACGGACCGGCAGAAGGCAGCGCTCTCCGACGCGCAGGACAAGGCGCAGGAGCTGCTGGCGCTGATCGACGACCTGCTGCAGATCGCGCGCATCGAGGAGGGCGCGATGCACCTCGATCCGCAGCCGATCGCCCCCGACGACTTCTTCACCGAGCTGCTGCACGACTGGCAGGTCCGCCTGGAGGCCGCCGGGGCGCGCGCCTCGATGGAGATCGCCGCCGACGCGCCGACCTTCGTGGCCGACCGCACGCTGCTGCGGCGCGTCGTCGGCAACCTGCTGCAGAACGCGATCGTGCACGCGTCCGACCGCGTGTCGGTGCGCCTGAGCGCGCGCCGCGACCCGGAGGGCGTGCTGATCACCGTCGCCGACGACGGGCCGGGCATCCCGCCCGAGTACCACGAGGTGATCTTCCGGAAGTTCGAGACGGTCAAGCTGCAGACGGCACCGCGCGTGCGGGGGTCGGGGCTCGGCCTCGCCTTCTGCAAGCTCGCCATCGACGCGCACGGTGGCCGCATCTGGGTGCAGAGCGCCGCGGGGCGGGGGAGCCAGTTCCACATCCTGCTGCCGCTCGCGCCGGTCGCGCCGCCGCGCGCCTGAGCCCGAGCCCCGCGTGAAGGTCCACCTCCGCACCTTCGGCTGCCGCGCCAACCAGTACGACTCGGAGTCGGTGCGCGCGATGCTCGCCGCCGCCGGCGCGGAGGTGGTCGCCGAGGCGGCCGACGCCGACGTCGCGGTCTTCAACAGCTGCGCGGTGACCGCCGAGGCGGAGGCCGACCTGCGCAAGGCGGTGCGGCGGGCCGCGCGCGAGCGGCCGGCACTGCGCACCGTGGTGATGGGGTGCGCCGCCGCGCTCCCCCGCGCGGCGGACGACCCGGCGCGGCTCGACGCGCTGCCCGGTGTCGCGGCGATCGTCCCCGGCGCGGACCTCGTGCAGCTCGCCCGCGCGCTCGCCCTGCCGCCCGACGCGGCGCGCGCGGTCGCGGCGGTGCAGACGGGGGCACGCGCGCTCCTTCGCGTGCAGGACGGCTGCGACGAGCACTGCACCTTCTGCGCGACGACCCTCGCCCGCGGCGCGAACCGGTCGCGCCCGGTCGCCGCGCTTCTGGACGAGGCCGAGCGGCTCGCAGAGCGGCATGCGGAGATCGTGCTGACCGGGGTGCACATCGGCACGTACGGCCGCGACGTCGGCACCTCGCTCGGCGCGCTGCTGGAGGCGCTCGTGGCGCGGGTGCCGGGCGCCCGCTTCCGGCTGTCGAGCGTCGAGGCGACCGAGGTCGACGACCGGCTGGCGGCGCTCCTCCGCGACGCCGACGGTCATGTCTGCCCCTACCTGCACGCCCCGCTGCAGTCGGGCGCCGACGGGCTGCTGCGCCGCATGGGGCGCCACTGGTACACGGCCGGCGCCTACGCCGCGGCGATCGAGCGGCTGACCGCCGACCGTCCCGTGTTCGGGCTCGGCGCCGACGTCATCGCCGGCTTCCCTGGCGAGACGGAGGCGGACCACCAGGCGACGTGCGCCCTCCTACAGCGGCTGCCGTTCACCGCGCTGCACGTCTTCCCGTACTCGGCGCGGCCGGGGACCGCCGCGACGCGCCTGCCCGATCCGGTGGCGCCGGCGGTCGCGCAGCGGCGCGCGTCCGAGCTGCGGGCCCTCGCGCGGGCGAAGGGGGAGGCGTACGCGGCGCGGCGCGCCGGCGGCGGCGCCGACGTGGTGGTGGTGGGCGAGGGCCCGCGGCGCTCCGGGATGACCGAGGACTACCTGACCGTCGGGCTCGCGGACGCGTCCACGCCGCGCGGCGCACGGGTCCGCGCGGTGCTCGGGCGGAGCGCCGACGGGTCGCTCGTCGCCTCGGTCGCCCCGGCGCCGGCCGTCGCCCGCTAGGCGGCGCTAAGGGGTGCATCGGCAAGGCTTTACGCGGTAAGTTGCGCGGGGCGGCGCGCTCTGCGGCCGCCCTTCCTCCCCGCTGCGCCCCGCCATGTCCCGTCCGACCGTCTACATCGAGACCTACGGCTGCCAGATGAACGTGAGCGACTCCGAGCTCATGTACGGTAGCCTGGCCGCGCATGGCTATGAGGCCGTCGACGGGCCCGAAGGCGCGGACGTGATCCTCGTGAACACCTGCGCGATCCGCGACCACGCGGAGCAGCGGGTGCTCGGGCGCCTCGGCGAGCTGCGGCGGCACATGAAGAAGGGCACGGTCATGGGCGTCGCCGGCTGCATGGCGCAGCGCCTCGGCCCGACGCTGCTCGAGAAGGCCCGCCACGTCTCGCTCGTCGTCGGACCCGACGCCTATCGGGCGCTCCCGCAGCTGCTGGAGGGCGCGCGCGAGGGCGAGCGCGTCACCGCCACGAGCTTCGACCTCGAGGAGCACTACGAGGACTTCGCCCCGCGCCGCTTCGACAGCGTGAAGGCGTGGATCCCCGTGCAGCGCGGCTGCGACTACCGCTGCACGTACTGCATCGTGCCGTACACGCGCGGCGCGGAGCGCAGCCGCAAGCTCGACGACGTGGTGCGCGAGGCGGAGCAGGTCGTGCGCGACGGGATGAGCGAGGTCGTCCTGCTCGGGCAGACGGTCAACTCGTACAACGACGGCACGCACGACTTCGCGGCGCTGCTGCGCGCCGTCGGTCGCGTCGAGGGGATCCGCCGCATCCGCTTCACGAGCCCGCACCCGAACGACTTCTCCGACGCGGTGATCGCCGCGATGGCGGAGGTGCCGCAGGTGTGCGAGCACGTGCACCTGCCGATGCAGAGCGGGTCGAACCGCGTGCTGAAGCGCATGCTGCGGCGCTACACGCGCGAGGCGTACCTCGAGTGCGTGGCGCGTCTGCGGGCGGCGATCCCGACGCTCAACCTGACGACCGACATCATCGTCGGCTTCCCGGGCGAGACCGACGCCGACTTCGAGGAGACGGTGTCGCTCGTCCAGGCGGTGGGCTACGAGGACGCCTACACCTTCAAGTTCTCGCTGCGCGAGGGCACGCCGGCCGAGCGGATGCGCCCGGAGGACTTCGTGCCCGACGAGGTGGCGAGCGAGCGCCTCGAGCGCCTCATCTCGGTCGTCCGCCAGGGTGCCCGCGAGCGCAACCTGCGACTGCTCGGCACGCGCCACGAGGTGCTCGTCGAGAAGGCGGCGCGGCGCGGCGAGATGCTGCAGGCGCGCACGCGCGACTTCAAGACGGTCATGCTGCCACCCGAGGGCGTGACGATCGGCGGCTACTACACCGTGGAGCTCACCGGCACAACCGGCTCGACGTTCACGGGCGCCGTGCTGCCCGACGCCGCGCCGCGGCGCCTCGCGCTCCCGATGGCCGCGACGACCGCCGCCGCGCCGAGCTGCTGACGCGTCGGCGCGCCGCTGCACCACCCGCTCTCCTCTCTCCCGCACGCTCTCACGTGGCCCACGTGTCCGACGCTCCGCACCGCTCCAACTTCATCCGTGACCTCGTGGCCGAGGACGTCGAGACGGGCCGCTTCGGCCGCCCGGTCACGACGCGCTTCCCGCCCGAGCCGAACGGGTTCCCGCACATCGGGCACGTCAAGTCGATCTGCCTGAACTTCGGCCTCGCGCGCGAGTTCGGCGGGCGCTGCAACCTGCGCTTCGACGACACGAACCCGCTCACCGAGGACATGAAGTACGTCGAGGCCATGAAGGCCGACGTGCGGTGGCTCGGCTTCGAGTGGGACGCGGAGCTCTACGCGAGCGACTACTTCGAGCAGCTCTACGAGTTCGCCGAGCTGCTGGTGACCCGCGGCAAGGCGTACGTCGACTCGCAGAACGAGGAGGAGATCCGCGCGGGGCGCGGCACCGTGACGACGCCGGGCACCGACAGCCCGTACCGGAGCCGCACGCCCGAGGAGAACCTCGACCTGCTGCGCCGCATGAAGGCCGGCGAGTTCCCGGACGGGTCGCACGTGCTGCGCGCCAAGATCGACATGGCGCACCCGAACATGGTGATGCGCGATCCGCTGCTGCTGCGCATCCGCCACGCGGAGCACTACCGCCGCGGCACGGAGTGGTGCCTGTACCCGCTCTACGACTTCGCGCACGGCCTGTCGGACGCGATCGAGGGGATCACGCGCTCGCTCTGCACGCTGGAGTTCAAGGACAGCCGCGACATCTACGAGTGGCTGGTGAACGAGGTCGGCTTCCAGAACCCGCCGACGCAGATCGAGTTCGCGCGCCTGGAGCTGGACTACACGGTGCTCAGCAAGCGGAAGCTGCTGCGCCTCGTGAACGAGGGGCACGTCTCGGGGTGGGACGACCCGCGCATGCCGACCATCGCCGGCATCCGCCGCCGCGGCGTGACGCCCGAGGCACTGCGCAACTTCGCCGACGCGATCGGCGTCGCGCGCAAGCCGGCGCGCACCGAGCTGGCGACGTTCGAGCACTACGTGCGCGACGACCTGAACATGCGCGTCCCGCGCGTGATGGGCGTGCTCGATCCGCTCAAGGTCGTGCTCACGAACTATCCCGAGGACCAGGTCGAGGAGCTCGAGGCGCCGTCGTATCCGCACGACGTGCCGCTGGAGGGCTCGCGCGCCGTGCCGTTCTCGCGCGAGCTGTGGATCGAGCGCGACGACTTCATGGAGGACCCGCCGAAGAAGTTCTTCCGCCTCGCCCCGGGCCGCGAGGTGCGCCTGCGCTACGCGTACTTCATCACCTGCCAGGAGGTGGTGAAGGACGAGAGCGGGCGGGTCGTCGAGCTGCGGTGCACCTACGATCCGGCGACGCGCGGCGGCGATGCGCCGGACGGCCGCAAGGTCCAGGGCACCATCCACTGGGTGTCGGCGGCGCGCGCGCTCGACTGCGAGGTGCGGCTCTACGATCGCCTCTTCTCGCAGCCCGATCCCGACGCGGTGCCGGAGGGGCAGGACTTCACGTCCGCGCTCAACCCCGATTCGCTCGTCGTCGTCCGCGGCGCGAAGATCGAGCCGAGCGTCGCCAACGACCCGCCGGGGTCGCGCTACCAGTTCGAGCGCACGGGCTACTTCGTGAGCGACACCGTCGACTCGCGGCCGGGTGCGCCGGTGTTCAACCGCACCGTGACGCTGCGCGACACCTGGGCCAAGGTGAAGGATCGCTGACGCGCGCCGCCGCTCGCGCGGAACGACGAAGCGCCGCCTCCCGATCGGGAGGCGGCGCTTCGTGTCTGACAGGTGGGCGCGGCTACTTCTTGCCGAAGAGGCGCGCCGGCACGCCGTCGAGGATCAGCGCGACGACCACGCCCACGATCTGCCACGTGCCCCACTCGCCGCCGTACCAGTGCTGGACGGCCGAGTACCAGAGCAGGGTGATCGGCGCGAGGAAGAAGCCGAGGATCGGCCAGAGCGCGAAGTCGAAGAGGCCGCGGAACCAGCTCGTGAGGAGCCAGAGCGCGAGGATGACCAGGCGCGGGGCGGCGAGAGCGGCCAGGGCGAGGAGGCAGGGCACGGGCGCGTGAGGCGGAGGGAAGGCGCGACGGCGGCTGTGATCCCTACGCGCGCGGGGGTGCTCGTGTGTCACGCGGCCGCGCGCCGACTGCATGGCCGCGAGCGGCGTCGCGCGGAACCAGGGCGCGTCGCGACGCTCGCGTCCCGGCCGCGGCGCGCGCGCACCGTGCGCGCATGCCGCTCGTCACCGCCGCCTACCTGTGTCTGTGCGCCGGGCTGCTCGCCGGCTTCGCGGGCGGCGCGTGGCTCGCGCTCGTCGTCGCGGGCGCCGGTGCGCTGGTGGGGCTCGCGCGTGGCGACGCGCGAGCCGGCGCGCTGGCGCTCGTCGTCGCGGCGGCGGCGCTCGCGGCGCGCGACACGGTGCGGCGCGACGCCACCTGCCACGCCGATGCCGCGCGCCGCACGGTGTGGCGCGTCGTGCTCGACGAGGCGGCCGGACCGCGCGGCATCGCGCGCGGCGAGGTGCGCGACGTGCCATGCCCCATGCGCGCCACCGTCGTGGTGCGTGCGGGGCGCGCCGCGGCCGGCGACGTCGTGCTGGCGCGCGGCGAGGCGACCGTCACCGGCGACCGCGTGCTGCTGCGGGACGCCGCCGTCGTGCCGACCGGCGACCGCGCGTGGCTGCCGGCGCTGCGGGCTCGCACGGGCGCGTTGATCGATCGACGCTTCGGCCGCGACTCGGCGCTCGTCCGCGCGCTCGTCATCGCGGACGCGCGTGCGCTCGATCCCGAGGTCCGCGACCGCTACGCGGCGTCTGGGCTCGTGCACGCGCTCTCCGTGTCGGGGCTGCACGTCGCGATCGTCGCGGAGGCGCTCGCGCTGCTGCTCCGCGCGCTGCGCGCGTCGCCGCGCGGCGCGGCGGCGGGCGCCGTGTGCGCGGTGGCGCTCTACGTCGCCCTCATCGGGTGTCCGGCGCCGGCCGTGCGCGCGGGCGGCATGCTGGCGCTCGACGCCGTCGCGCGCGCGCTGCAGCGTCCCACCTCGCCCTGGGCGGTGTTCGCCGTCGCCGCGGCGCTCCCGCTGGTGGACCCTCGGGTCGTGCTGGAGCTGGGCTACCAGCTGAGCGTCTCGGGGATGGCGGCGCTGGTCGCGGGGCGCGTGCTGGCGCGCGCGCTGGTCGGGCGCGATGCCGATGCGGACGGTCGCCCGCAGCGGCCCGGTGCGGTCGCCGCGGCGGTGGCGTGGCTGCGACGGGCCGGCGACGGGCCGCGCGTCACGCTCGCGCGCGAGCTCGTCGTGGGGACGCTCGCGACCGCGGTCACCGCGCCGCTCGTGGCGTGGCACTTCGGGCAGATCAGCCTCGCCGGCCCGCTTGCCAACCTCGCCGCCGCCCCCGTGCTCGCGCTGCTGCAGCCCGCACTCTTCCTCGCCGTGCTGGTGGCGCCCTTCGAGGGCGTGGGCGCGTTCGCCGCGGGCGCGGCGCGCGTCCCGATCGCCGCGCTGGACGCGGTCGCGCGTGCCGGTGCCGCGCTCCCCGGTGGCGTCTGGCACGTCGCGCCGAGCGGGGTCGAGGCGGCGCTCGCGGGGCTCGGGGCGACGGCGTTCCTGGTGGCCGCCGCGTCGCGCCGACGCGGCCCCGCGCTCGTGGTGGCGGCGTCCGCGATCATCGCCGCGACGTGGGCGCCGCTGTGGCCGCGCCGCGACGATGGTGTGGCGGAGCTGCACGTGCTCGACGTCGGGCAGGGCGACGCCGTGGCCCTGCGCACGCCGCGCGGACGGTGGCTCGTCGTCGATGCCGGACGCGCGTGGCGGGGTGGAGACGCCGGGGTGCGGACCGTCGTCCCGTGGCTGCGTCGGCGCGGCGGTCCGGTCGCCGCGCTCGTCCTCTCGCATCCCCACGCGGACCACGTCGGCGGCGCCGCGTCCGTGCTGATGCGGCTCCGCCCCGAGCGCCTCTGGGATCCCGGCTTCGTGCTCGGCAGCGCGATCTACCAGGACGTGCTGGCGACGGCGCGCGCGGCCGGCGTTCCATGGCGTCGCGTGACGCCGGGCGACTCGCTCGCGCTGGACGGCGTGGTCGTCACGGTGCTGGCGCCGGACTCCGCGTGGACCGCGGCGCTCGACGATCCGAACCTCGCGAGCGTCGTGCTCTCGATCCGCGTGGCGCGGGTGCGCTTCCTGCTCGTCGGCGACGCGGAAGGGCCCGAGGAGGCATGGCTGCTCGCGCGCGCCGCGCGCGATCCACGGGTCGCGGCGGCCCTGCGCGCCGACGTGCTGAAGGTCGGGCACCACGGCAGCGCGACGAGCAGCACGCCGCCGTTCCTCGCGGCGGTGCGTCCGCGGCTCGCGCTCGTGAGCGTGGGCGCGGGGAACACGTACGGGCATCCGAGTCCGGCGGTCGTGCGGCGCCTGGAGCAGGGCGGGGCGCGCGTGCTGCGGACGGACCGGGTGGGGACCATCGTCGTCCGCACGCGCGGCGACGCGATCACCGTGGAGGCAGGAGGCGAGCGATGGGAGCTGCCGGCGCGATCATGGGAATGGTGAATGGTACGTTCCAAACGATCGCGCGCGCGCTCGTCGGACGTCCGTTCGCGCTGCCCGATGCGCTGCTCGCGCGGTATCCGGAGCTCGCGCGCGTGCGCTGGCGTGTCGGCGGGCTCCCGCTGCGTGTCGGCGGCTGGTGTCTCGGGCAGCGCACGGTCGCGGGCATCATGCTCGGGCGCACGGTGTTCCTCGCCGACGCGGACGCGCTCGCTCCGGCGCTACTCTTGCACGAGCTGGCGCACGTGGAGCAGTTTGCGCGTGACCGAGCCTTTCCGCTCCGGTACGCGTGGGAGTCGCTCCGCCGGGGCTACCCCCGCAATCGATACGAGCTCGAGGCCGACGCCTTCGCGGCGCGGGTCCTGGCCGAGCGCCCGCCGATACGCGCGGCGCCGCCGGTCGGCTCCGCGCTCCCGACGCGCGTGGTGGACGTCCCACGTGCGGCGTCCGAGCGTCCCATCTAGCCGAGGACTTCCCGTGGTCAAGCACACGCCGACCTCCGTCGTCACCATCGAGCGGTTCATCATCGAGCAGGAGCGCCAGTTCCCGGAGGCGACCGGCGAGCTGTCGGGCGTGCTCTACGACCTCGCGCTCGCCGCGAAGATGATCGCCAACAAGGTGCGCTCCGCGGGGCTGGCGGACATCCTCGGCGCCGAGGGGACCGAGAACGTCCAGGGCGAGCAGCAGCAGAAGCTCGACGTCATCGCCAACGACATCATGGTCAAGGCGATGGACCACGGCGGCCGCCTGTGCGCGATGGCGTCGGAGGAGGAGCCGGACATCATCCAGATCCCGGACGCCTTCAAGTGCGGCAAGTACGTGCTGACGTTCGACCCGCTCGACGGCTCGTCGAACATCGACGTCAACGTGCCGGTCGGGACGATCTTCTCGGTGATGCGGAAGATCACGCGCGGCACGCGCGGCGAGATGGAGGACATGCTGCAGCCGGGCCGTCGCCAGGTGGCCGCCGGCTACATCATCTACGGCTCCAGCACGATGCTCGTCTACACGACGGGCCAGGGCGCGCACGGCTTCACGCTCGATCCGTCGATCGGCGAGTTCCTGCTGTCGCACCCGAACATCCGCATCCCCGAGCGCGGCAAGTACCTGTCGGTGAACGACTCGTACGAGCAGCACTGGGACGACAACGTGAAGGGGCTGATGCGCCGCTATCGTGGCCTCGACGGGGACCGCAAGCCGCTCAACGTGCGCTACGTGGGCTCGCTGGTCGCGGACTTCCACCGCAACCTCCTGGGCGGCGGGATCTTCTGCTATCCCGCGAACACCAAGAGCCCCAAGGGCAAGCTGCGCCTGCTCTACGAGGCGAGCCCGCTCGCCTTCGTCGTCGAGCAGGCGGGCGGCGCGGCGCACGACGGGCACCAGCGCATTCTCGACGTGCAGCCGACGGAGCTGCACCAGCGCACGCCGCTGTTCATCGGCAGCAAGGACGAGGTCGAGCTGGCGCAGCAGATGCTCGCCGCCGGCGCCCTGGTCGGCGCCGGCTGACGCGAGCGCGTCCTCAGCCCCGGGCGGCCGCCGACTCCGCGGTCGCCGGGGCCTCGCGCGACGGCGCATAGGTGCCGAACGCGAGGAAGTTGCCCTCGAGGTCCAGGCACGCGAAGTCGTGCGAGCCGTAGTCGGTGTCGCGCGGCGCGATGACGATCCGTGCCCCGCCGGCCGCCGCCCGGTCGTGCAGGGCGTCGACTGCGGCCGCGCTCTCCAGCACCAGGTACACGGCGCCCTGGCCCGGCACCGTCGGCGGCGGGCCGCCGGCCTTGATCGAGCCGCACATCAGGCAGCCGCCGCCGAACCAGAGCTCCGCGTGCGCGACGCCGCCGTCCGGGCTCGGGTGGACGGCGTGCGCATCGGCGCCCAGGACCCGCACGAGCCAGTCAATCGCGGCGTGCGCGTCGGCGTAGCCGAGGCAGGGGATGGTCAGCGTGCAGCGCTCGGTGGGCGACTCGGGCATGGCGGCTCTCCGGGATGGTGGGTGGGCGGTGCGCCGACAGGGTAGCGCGCCGCGCCGCCCGCGTCTTGGAGAAAAGGCCGCCGCGCCGCCGCGCGCTCAGCCCGCCTCGGCGAGGCTCTGCGAATTCGGGTAGCGCGCGGCGGCGGCGAAGGCCCCCGGGGACATGCCCGCGAACGCGCGGAAGTCGGCGTTCAGGTACGGCTGGTCGTAGTAGCCCGCTGCGAGCGCCACGGCCGACGGGGTCGCGCCGGCGTGCAGCAGGGCGAGCGCGCGGCGGACGCGAGCTGCAGCCCCGTGACGCAGGCGACCGGGAAGGCGTCGCCGGCCGTGCCCGCGTCGTCGACGGCGCGGAAGCGCGGGCCGAGGTGCAGGATGATCTCGAGGTAGCCGCCCGGGAATCCGCGCTCGCGCGGCAGCGTCATCCGCCCGTCGAAGTGCCACCGGTGGTCGACCAGGCCGGCGAGGCGCGGGGGCGACCACTCGTGGTGGGTCCAGCGGCCCAGCGGCGAGTCGATGGAGCGCACGGTGATCGGCACCGCCGAACGTTCGCGTGTCGCCGCGCCCCGCGCCATGGCGTGCCGGGCGCCGGCGCCGGCGCTACAACGGGGCCGGGTGCCCTGGTAACTTCGGAGCATGACCTCGCCCGCCGCCAAGCCCCCGCTCGACGAGCGTCGCACGCCGTCGGACCTGCCCGTGCCGGTCGTCTGCCGGCCGCAGGACGCGTCCGTCGACTACGAGCGCGACCTCGCCGATCCCGGCCGGTTCCCGTTCACGCGCGGCGTGCAGCCGACGATGTATCGCGGCCGCCACTGGACGATGCGCCAGTACGCCGGCTTCGGCACCGCGTCCGAGACGAACACGCGCTTCAAGCTGCTGCTGGCCGCGGGGCAGACCGGGCTCTCGACGGCGTTCGACCTGCCGACGCAGATGGGCATCGACTCCGACTCGCCCCGCGCGCTCGGCGAGGTCGGGCGCGTGGGGGTCGCGATCGACACGGTCGAGGACATGCACGCGCTGCTGGCCGACCTGCCGCTCGACCGCGTCTCGACGTCGATGACGATCAACGCGACCGCGTCGATCCTGCTCGCGATGTACGTCGTGGTGGCGGAGGAGCGCGGCATCGCGCGCGGGCAGCTCTCGGGCACCGTGCAGAACGACGTGCTGAAGGAGTACATCGCGCGCGGCACGTACATCTATCCGCCCGAGCCGTCGCTGGCGCTGATCGCGGAGATGTTCCGCTTCTGCGCCGAGGAGGTCCCGCAGTGGAACCCGATCTCGATCTCGGGCTACCACATCCGCGAGGCCGGCGCGACGGCGGTGCAGGAGGTGGCGTTCACCTTCGCGAACGCGATGGAGTACGTGGCGCGCGCCATCGAGGCGGGGCTGCCGGTCGACGCGTTCGCGCCGCGCCTGTCGTTCTTCTTCGCGGCGCACAACGACCTGTTCGAGGAGGTCGCGAAGTTCCGCGCCGCGCGGCGCCTGTACGCGCGGCTGATGCGCGAGCGCTTCGGCGCCAACGACGCCAGCGCGCGGCTCCGCTTCCACACGCAGACGGGCGGCGTGACGCTGCAGGCGCAGCAGCCGCTCAACAACGTCGTGCGCGTGACGGTGCAGGCGCTCGCCGCGGTGCTCGGCGGGACGCAGTCGCTGCACACGAACGGCTACGACGAGGCGCTCGCGCTGCCGACCGCCGAGGCGGCGACGCTCGCGCTGCGCACGCAGCAGATCGTCGCGTACGAGAGCGGCGCGGCGCAGACGGTCGATCCGCTCGCGGGGAGCTACTACGTCGAGTCGCTGACCAACGAGCTGGAGGCGCGCGCCCGCGCGCTGCTGGAGCAGGTCGACGCGATGGGCGGGTCGGCCGAGGCGATCTCGCGCGGCTTCTTCCAGGAGGAGATCGCGCGCAGCGCGTACGAGCATCAGCTGCGCGTGGAGCGCGGCGAGACGGTGATCGTGGGCGTCAACCGGTTCGGCGACGGCGAGGATCCGCCGGTGATCCCCGCGCCCGACTTCCGGACGCTGGAGCGGTCGCAGGTGGAGCGGCTGGCCGAGGTGCGGCGCACGCGGGACGGCGTGGCCGTGGAGCGCGCGCTCGCGGCGCTGCGCGCGGCGGCGGTCGCGTACGGCACGCGCGACGCGGTGCGCGTGCCGCTCATGCCGCTCATCATCGACGCGGTGCGCGCGCGCGCGTCGGTCGGCGAGATCTCGGACACGTTCGCCGACGTCTGGGGGCGGTACCGGCCGGTCGCCTGAGGGCGACGCGTCGGGCCTCGCCGCGGGATCCCCGTCGGGTGCGCCGCCCCAGCCCGGGGCGCCGCGCGCCGCATGACGTGCGCCTTGAAGGGCGATCCGAGCCCGGGTATTCTTCGCTGCTTCGCTCACCCTGGATAAGTCACGCCGCTATGCCGACTTACGAGTTCCGCTGCCCCGCCGGGCACACCTTCGAGCAGTTCCACCGCATCAGCGACGCGCCGAGCACCGCCGAGTGCCCGACCTGCGGCGCGGTGGGGGAGCGCGCGATCTCGGGCGGCGCGGGCCTCGTCTTCAAGGGGAGCGGCTTCTATCTGACCGACTACGGGAAGAACGCGCACCGCACGAGCGGGCCGGCCAAGTCGGGCGACGGCAAGAGCGAGTCGGGCGGCGGGTCGTCCGGCGGTTCGGGCGACGCCTCGGGCGGGTCGTCCGGCGGCGCGTCCAGCGGGTCGTCGGGTGCGTCGGGCGGCGGGAGCTCGGGCGGCTCGTCGTCCGGATCGTCGGGCACGTCATCGGGCGGATCCTCGGCGAAGTCGTCCGAATGAGCGGCGCCGACCGCATCCGGGCCGAGCTGACGCGCGCCGCCGAGGGGATCGGCGCGGGCGATGGCGTCGACGTCGTGCTGGAGCGCCCGCGCGATCCCGCGTTCGGCGACTGGACGACGAACCTCGCGATGACGCTCGCGCGCACGCTGCGCCAGAAGCCGCGCGACATCGCCGACGCACTGATCGCGCGCATGCAGCTCGCCGACGCCGGCGTGCGGAGCGCCGAGGTCGCGGGCGCGGGCTTCATCAACTTCCGCCTCGACCCCGCGTTCGTCGCGCGGGGACTGGCGCCGATCCTCGAGCGCGATCGGGAGTACGGCCGCGGCGCGACGTCGTCCGGCGAGCCCGTGGTGGTGGAGTTCGTGAGCGCGAACCCGACCGGCCCGCTGCACGTCGGGCACGGGCGGCAGGCGGCGCTCGGCGACGCGATCGCGACGCTGCTCGAGTGGACCGGGTGGCGCGTCTCGCGCGAGTACTACTACAACGACGCCGGCGCGCAGATCGACAACCTGGCGAAGAGCACGTGGGTGCGCGCGGCGCAGCTCGCGGGGATCGACGCGCCCATTCCGGAAGGCGGCTATCACGGGGAGTACATCCGCGAGATCGCCGAGACCTACGTGCGCGAGCACGGCACGCCGCCGCTCGACGTGCTGCAGGAGGGGGTGACCGCCTTCGCCGAGGGGCGCAAGCCGCGCGACCTCGCGCTGCTGGACGCGATGCGCCAGCATGCCGTCGCCGCGCTGCGCGCGGAGCAGAACCTCGACCTGCAGGCGTTCGGCGTCGCGTTCGACACGTACTACCTGGAGTCGTCGCTGTACGCGCCAGGCTCGGCGGCGACCGTCACGCCCGACCTGCACGCGGACGGCGACGCGAGCGCCGTCGACGCGTCGGTGCAGGCGCTCGTGCGCGCCGGCGCGACCTACGAGGAGGACGGCGCGCTCTTCCTGCGCACGACGCAGTGGGGCGACGACAAGGACCGCGTCATGCGCCGCAGCGCGGCGAAGGGCGGCGACTACACGTACTTCGTGCCCGACGTCGCGTACCACGTGACCAAGTGGGAGCGCGGCTTCAAGCGCGCGATCAACGTGCAGGGCAGCGACCACCACGGCACCACGGCGCGCGTGCGCGCGGGGCTGCAGGCGATCGGGATCGGCATCCCGGCGGGCTACCCCGAGTACGTGCTGCACCAGATGGTGACGGTCACGCGCGGCGGCGAGGAGGTGAAGATCTCCAAGCGCGCCGGCAGCTACGTCACGGTGCGCGACCTCATCGACTGGGTGGGGCGCGACGGCGTGCGCTACTTCTACCTGCAGCGGAAGGGCGACTCGCACCTCGTGTTCGACGTCGACCTCGCGCGCTCGCAGAGCGAGGAGAACCCGATCTACCGCATCCAGATGGCGCACGCGCGGATGAGCGGGATCTTCCGCCAGGGCGGGCTGGACGCGGCGACGTTCGACGCGAGCGGCGTGGACTTCGCGCAGCTCGACGCGCCGGCGGAGCAGGAGCTGGTGAACGCGCTCGTCGACTTCCCGCGCATCGTCTCGCAGGCCGCCGAGAACCTCGAGCCGCACCGGCTCGCCGGCTACCTGCTGGACACCGCGGGCCTCGTGCACGGCTGGTATCACAAGCATCACGTGCTCGGCCAGGAAGCCCCGCTGATGACGGCCCGTCTCGCGCTCGCCCGCGCCGCGCAGATCGTGCTGCGCAACGGCCTCACGATCCTCGGGATCAGCGCCCCCGACAGGATGTGAGGGCGCGATACGGCGGGGCGGGTACGGCGGGTCGGGTACGGCGGGAGCGGGAAGGGCGGGGTCGGGTGAGGCGAACCGCCGCGGCTCGTGCCGCTCGCTAGCGTCCGTCGAATCGACCTCGCCACCGCGTCGCCGAGGCGCGACACGCGCAGGAGGCGAGCGGTGGGTCGACAGCCGCCGTCCCCGCCTCCGCGGCTCCCGATTCCGCCGTCCCGACCCGCCGTTCCCGTTCCCGTTCCCGCCGTTCCCGTTCCCGCCCCACCCGGCTCCGCCCCACCCGCACCCGCATCTCCCGCCCCATGCCCGTCCTCGTCGTTGGTTCCGTCGCCCTCGATTCCGTCGAGACGCCGTTCGGCAAGGCCGAGGAGGTGCTCGGGGGCTCGGCGACGATGTTCGCGTCGTCGGCCTGCCACTTCGGGCCCGTGCAGCTCGTCGGCGTGGTCGGCAGCGACTACCCGCTGCACAAGCTCGAGCCGCTGCGCGCGCGTGGCGTCGACCTCTCGGGGCTCGAGCAGGCGGAGGGGGAGAGCTTCCGCTGGCGCGCGCGCTACCGGCACGACCTGAACTCCGCGGAGACGCTGGAGACGCGGCTCGGCGTGTTCTCGCACTTCCGCCCGCAGATCCCCGAGGCGTTCCGCAACGCGCCGTACGTGTTCCTCGGCAACATCGATCCGCGCCTGCAGCTCGACGTGCTGCGCCAGGTCGCGCGCCCGAAGCTCGTCGCGTGCGACACGATGAACTTCTGGATCGAGAGCCGCCGCCCCGACCTGCTGGAGCTGCTCGGCCAGGTCGACCTCATCACGCTGAACGATGCCGAGGCGCGCCAGCTCACCGAGGAGGCGAACCTCGTGAAGGCGGCGCGCTGGATCATGGCGCGCGGGCCGAAGCACGTCGTCATCAAGAAGGGCGAGCACGGCGCGTTCCTCTTCTCGGGCGACGCGATCTTCTTCGCGCCCGCGTATCCGCTCGAGTCGATCTTCGATCCCACGGGCGCGGGCGACTCGTTCGCGGGCGGCTTCATCGGCTGGCTCGCGGCGACGGACGACCTGAGCGAGGCGAACATGCGCCGCGCCGTCGTCTACGGATCGGCGATGGGCTCGTTCGCCGTGGAGCGCTTCTCCAACGAGCGCACGATCGCGCTGACGCTGCCGGAGATCGATCGGCGCGTGGCGGAGTTCCGGCAGCTCGTGGCGTTCGAGACGGCGATGGACGCCGCCTCCGCCGGCGAGCCGGGCGAGATCGGGGCGGGGGCGTGAGCGGCGCGACAGGCGGCGACGCGCCGCTCGACTATCGCTCCGCCGGCGTCGACCTCGATGCGGCGGAGGCGTCGAAGGACCGCCTGAAGGCGCTCGTCGAGAGCACGATGACCGCGGGCACGCGCGGCAAGTTCGGCGGCTTCGGCGGGATGTTCCGGATGCCCGCGGGCGCGCGCGCGCCGCTGCTCGTGTCGAGCGCGGACGGCGTCGGCACGAAGGTGAAGGTCGCGGTGGAGGCCGGGCGGCTCGAGACGGTGGGGCACGACCTCGTGAACCACTGCGTGAACGACATCCTCGTGCAGGGGGCGTCGCCGCTCTTCTTCCTCGACTACGTCGCGTTCGGGAAGCTGGAGCCGCAGAACGTCGAGGCGGTGGTCGCGGGCGTCGCCGCGGGCTGCCGCGAGAACGGCTGCGCGCTCGTCGGTGGCGAGACGGCCGAGATGCCGGGCGTGTACACGCCGCCCGACTTCGATCTCGCCGGCTTCATCGTCGGCTGGGTCGAGGAGGACGCGGTGCTCGGCGCGGATCGTGCGCGAGAGGGCGATGTGCTCATCGGCTACGCGAGCACCGGGCTGCACACCAACGGTTACTCGCTCGCGCGGCGGATCGTCTCGGAGCGGCTGCGCCTCGGGCCGCACGACGCCTTCCCGGAGACGGACGGCAGCGTCGCGGACGCGATGCTCGCGGTGCACCGCTCGTATCTGCGGGCGATGACGCCGGTGCTCGACCGCGTGCACGCGATGGCCCACATCACCGGCGGAGGGCTGCCGGGCAATCTCAATCGCGCGCTGCCGGAGCATCTGGACGCCGTCGTCGACACCTCGACGTGGGAGGTGCCCGCGCTCTTCCGGGTGCTCGGTGATGCAGGACACGTCCCGCGGGACGAGCAGTTCCGAACCTTCAACATGGGCGTCGGGCTGGTGGCGCTCGTGGCGCCGGACCATGCCGACGCCGTGCTCGCCGCGGCGTCGGCGGCCTCGGTGCCCGCGTGGCGCCTGGGACACGTGACGGCGGGCGGCGGGCGCGTCATCCTGACGTGAGCCGAGGAGAAGTCGCCGTGTCGATTCGCCCCCGTTCCATCGCGCGTGCCGCCGCCGTCAGCGCGGCGCTCGCCGCCGCCGCGTCGCCGGCCGTCGCGCAGTCGACGCAGTCCGACTGCGCGAGCCAGCTGATCTACGTGCAGGACGCCTGTCAGAAGGCGGTCGACGTCTTCCAGCTGCTCGCGCCGCAACTCGGCGCCTCCATCGCGGGCGGCAGCGCGGTGCTCGGGCAGACGGGGGCGCTCGGCGGCTTCCCGCACTTCAGCATCGGGCTGCGCGTCAACGGGCTGCGCGGCGCCGTGCCGCAGCCGCAGGACGTGCGCCTCGCGCTCAACGGCCGCCAGGCGACGAGCTTCCGCACCGAGAGCCAGTGGGTCGGGTTCCCGACCGCCGAGGCCGCGGTCGGCGTGTTCAAGGGGATCCCGGTCGGCCTCACGAACGTCGGCGGCATCGACGTCCTGGTGAGCGCCTCGTACCTGCCGAACGTCGAGGACGACGACTTCGGCATCCGCACGACCGGCGGCAGCCTGCAGCTCGGCTACGGCGCGCGGCTGGGGATCCTGCAGGAGACGGCGATCGTCCCCGGCGTCTCGGCGACGTACCTGCGCCGCGAGCTGCCGACGACCAACATCGTCGCGCGCGTGGGCGGTGACTCGATCCTCGTCGACGACGTCGACGCGCGCACCGACTCGTGGCGCATCCAGGCGGGCAAGCGCTTCCTGCTGCTCGGCATCTCGGCGGGCGCGGGGCAGGACCGCTACGATGCGCGCGCGCGCGCCGGCGCGATCCTGCACGGCTCGATCCCGGGCGTGGGCAGTGCGCGCGTGGACGCGCGCAACGTCGCGGTGACGCGCCAGGAGCTGACGCGCACGAACTTCTTCGGCGGGCTGTCGCTCAACTTCCCGTTCGTGCGCGTCGCCGGCGAGATCGGCCGCACCTCGGGCGGCGACGTGCCGACCACGTTCAACACGTTCGGCGACCGCAGCGCGGACGACGCGTACACCTACGGGTCCGTGGGCGTGCGCGTGCAGTTCTGATGACGACCGCGCCGCGCCCGTGACCGCCGCGGTGACGGACGCACGCTTCATGCGCCGCGCGCTGCAGCTCGCGCGGCGCGGCCGGGGATGGACGGCGCCGAACCCACTGGTCGGCGCCGTCGTCGTTCGCGACGGCGTGACCGTCGGCGAGGGGTGGCACCGGCGGTACGGCGGCCCGCACGCGGAGGTGCACGCGCTGGCCGCCGCCGGCGACGCGGCGCGCGGCGCGACCGTCTACGTCACGCTCGAGCCGTGCAACCACCACGGCAAGACGCCGCCGTGCACCGAGGCGCTGCTCGCCGCGGGCGTCGCCCGCGTGGTGGTCGCGGTGCCGGACCCGTTCCCGCCGGCGGCCGGCGGCGCGGAACGGCTGCGCGCGGCCGGCGTGCCCGTCGACGTGGGCGTGCTGGAGGACGAGGCGCGCGAGCTGAACGCGCCCTTCCTGCACGCCGCGCTGGGCGCCGACCGGCCGTGGGTCACGCTCAAGCTCGCGCTCTCGCTGGACGGCGCGATCGCCGACCACACGCGCGGCCCCGGGTGGCTCACCGGCCCGGCCGCCCGCCGCGCCGTGCACCGGATGCGCGCGGACGCCGACGCCGTCGCGGTGGGGATCGGGACGGCGCTCGCCGACGATCCGGGGCTGACCGTGCGGCACGCTCCCGCGCCGCGCGCCGCGCCGCTGCGCATCGTGTTCGATCGGTCGCTGCGACTGCCCCTGGACGGGCAGCTGGCCCGGACCGCGCGCGAGGTGCCCGTGGTGGTCGTGTCGGGCCCCGCGCCCGACCCGCCCCGCGCCCGCGCGCTGGAGGCGGTCGGCGTCCGGATCATCCCGGCGGCGGACGCGGCCGAGGGGCTGCGCGGGCTCCGGCGGGAGCTCGGCGTGCGGCAGCTCCTGGTCGAGGGCGGCGCCGGGCTCGCCGGGGGACTCTGGAACGCGGGTCTGGTCGACCGGCTCGTTATCTTTCAGGCGCCGGTCCTGCTGGGCGACGACACCGTCCGCCCCTTCGCCGGCGTGACGGGCCTTCGCGCGGCCACCGCCCCGCGCCTGCCCGTGGTCGGGCGCCGCGCCGTCGGCGACGACCTGATGACCGTGTACGCCGTCCACCCCGCGCCGGGCGCGGGGCCGGAGGATCGGACGGGGCACGCCACCTAGGCGCCGCGGAGGGCGCGTGTTCACCGGACTGGTCGACGACGTCGGGACGATCGAGCGCGTGGAGGAGACGGAGGCGGGGCGCGAGTTCCGCGTCCGCAGCCGCTACACGGGGCTCACCGAGGGAGAGAGCATCGCCTGCGACGGCGTCTGCCTGACCGTGCGCGACTTCGGCCCCGCCGGGGAGGGGAGCTGGTTCACCGTGGCGGCGGTGGTCACGACGCTCGGGCGCACGGCGCTCGGCGGGTGGGACGCCGGCCGGCGGATCAACCTCGAGCGCGCGATGCGCGCCGGCGACCGCCTCGGCGGGCACATCGTGCAGGGGCACGTCGACGGGGTCGGCACCGTTCGGTCGGTGGAGCAGCACGGCGACGCGTGGCTGATCGACGTCGCGGTGCCGGCCGAGATCGACGCGCTGCTCGTCCCGCACGGCTCGGTCACCGTCGACGGCGTCTCCCTGACCGTCAACGCGTTGCCGGCGCCGGGCGTGCTCCAGCTCTCGATCATCGAGTACACGCACCGCCACACGACGCTGGGGCTCCGCCGGCCCGGCGATCCCGTGCACGTCGAGGCCGACGTCGTCGGCAAGTACGTGCAGCGGCTGCTGTCGCCCTACCTCGCGTCAATCTCCAGGGTCTGATCCCATGCCTTTCGGTACCATCGAGCAAGCCATCGAGGACATTCGCGCCGGCAAGTTCGTCCTCGTGGCGGACGACGAGGATCGCGAGAACGAGGGCGACCTCGTCTGCGCGGCGGAGCACATCACGCCGGAGATGGTCAACTTCCTCCTCGGGGCGAAGGGGATGATCTGCCTCGCGCTCACGCGCGAGCGGTGCGCGCAGCTCGATCTGCCGCTCATGAGCGAGCACAACACCGAGGCGATGCGGACCGCCTTCACGGTGAGCATCGACGCCGCGCCGCGCTTCGGCGTGACGACCGGCATCAGCGCCGCCGATCGGGCGGCCACGATCCGCGTCGCCGTCGATCCCGAGTCGGGCCCGCGCGACATCGTGCGGCCGGGGCACATCCATCCGCTGCGCGCGCGCGACGGCGGCGTGCTGACGCGCGTCGGCCACACCGAGGCGGCGGTCGACCTCGCGCGCCTCGCCGGCTGCACGCCCGCGGGCGTGATCTGCGAGGTGCTGAACGAGGACGGCACGACCGCCAAGCGCCCGCAGCTCGAGGTGTTCGCCGAAAAGCACGGGCTCACGTTCATCACGGTGGCGCAGCTCGTCGCGCACCGGCTGAAGCACGAGCGCCTGGTGCACCGCGTCGCCGAGGCGCGCCTGCCCACCGATCAGGGCGAGTGGCGCATCGTCGGCTACCGCAACGAGGTGGACGACCACGAGCACGTCGCGCTGGTGCACGGCGACCTGGGCGACGGCGAGGGCGTGCTGGTGCGCATGCACTCCAAGTGCCTCACGGGCGACGTCTTCCACTCGCAGCGCTGCGACTGCGGCTGGCAGCTGCACAGCGCGATGGAGCGCATCCGCGAGGCGGGGCGCGGCGTCATCGTGTACCTCGATCAGGAGGGGCGCGGCATCGGCCTGCTCAACAAGATCAAGGCGTACGAGCTGCAGGACCGCGGCGCCGACACGGTCGAGGCCAACGAGCGCCTGGGCTTCAAGCCGGACCTGCGCAACTACGGCATCGGCTCGCAGATCCTGCTCGACCTGGGGCTGAAGTCGATCCGCATCATGACCAACAACCCGCGCAAGCTCGTGGGCATCGAGGGCTACGGGCTCACGCTGCTCGAGAGCGTGCGGCTGCAGGCGCCGACGAACGAGGAGAACGCGAGCTACCTCGAGACGAAGCGCGCGAAGCTCGGCCACCTGCTGGCGTCGTGAGTGAAAGCGCTTGGCGCTCAGCGTTCAGCGATCAGTGAGTCCGGCGCGGGGGCATGTCATCTGCCGCCGGACCCGCTGATCGCTGATCGCTGAGCGCTGATCGCCGTGCTCTCCCCGCCGCCCCTCCCTCCGCGCCCATGAACCGCCGCGCCCTGCCGGTTATACTTCCGGCCGACCCCGATCCTGGATCCATGCCCGAGTTCGTCGGCACCCCCAGCGGCGAAGGCCGCCGCTTCGCGGTGGTCGCCAGCCGCTTCAACGAGACCATCACGCAGAAGCTCACCGAGGGCGCGGTGGAGGCGTTCACGCGCCACGGCGCGGCCTTCGACGACGTCGACGTGATCTGGGTGCCCGGGGCGTGGGAGCTGCCGGCGGCCATGCGCCACGTGCTCGCCAGCGGGCGCTACGACGCGGCCGTCGCGATCGGCGCGGTGGTCCGCGGCGAGACGCCGCACTTCGACATCGTCGCCGGCGAGGCCGCGCGCGGCGTGGCCGACGCGAGCGCCGAGTACGACGTGCCGGTCACGCTCGGGCTGCTGACGACCGACGACATGGCGCAGGCCGAGGCGCGCGCGGGCGGCGCGCACGGCAACAAGGGGTGGGACGCGGCGATGGCGGCGATGGAGATGGCCGACCTGTTCGCGATGCTCGACTCCGCGTCGGAGGCCGAGGGCGACCTGGCCGGCGGCGACGAGGACGCGGGCTGATGGCGCGCCTGGAGAGCCGCGCGCGCGGCCGCGCGCTGCAGGCGCTGTACGCGTGGGACGTGCGCGGCCAGGAAGGGCTGGAGCGCGTCGCGACGATGGTCTGGGACGATCTCGGCATCGGCCCCGAGGAGCGGAAGTTCGCGAGCCAGATCGTCGGCGTCGTGATGCGGCAGGGCGCCGAGATCGACGCGGCGCTCGCCGACGTCACCGTGAACTGGCGCATGGAGCGGCTGGGCGCGATCGAGCGCTGCGTGCTGCGCCTCGCGGCCGCGGAGCTGATCCGCGCCGATACGCCGCCGAAGGTCGTGATCCAGGAGGCCGTGCGCCTCGCGGAGCGCTACGGCAGCGCGCAGAGCGCGCGCTTCGTGAACGGCGTGGTGGACGCGCTGGCGCGGCGGATGGGGCGTCTTTGAGCGGTGCTCCATTCTGCACGCTGAACGCTGAACGCCTCCCGCGTGTCCCTCGACGGGACCGTCCGGGAGCGTTCAGCGTTCAGCGTGCAGGGGGACGGCTCGCGTGAGGATCCTCCTCGTCAACTGGCAGGATCGCGAGAACCCGCAGGCGGGCGGCGCGGAGATCCACCTGCACGAGGTGTTCGGCCGCGTCGCGTCGCTCGGGCACGAGGTGACGCTGCTCTGCGGCGGATGGCCCGGCTGTCCGCCGCGCGCGCGCCTCGACGGTATCGACGTGCACCGCGTCGGCACGCGGCACACCTTCCCGTTCCTCGCGCGCGCGCATGCGCGCCGCGCCCTCGACCTCGCGCGCGTCGACGTGCTCGTCGAGGACATCAACAAGGTGCCGCTGTACACGCGCGGCTGGGGCGTGCGGCGCACCGTCGGACTCGTGCCGCACCTGTTCGGCGGCACGGTGTTCCAGGAGGCGCCGCTGCCGCTGGCGGCGGCGGTGTGGCTGGCCGAGCGGCCGCTGGCGACCGCGTACCGCGGGCTCCCGTTCCAGGCGATCAGCGAGAGCACGGCCGACGACCTGGCGGCGCGCGGGATCCCGCGCGAGCTGGTGCGCGTCATCTACTGCGGGATAGACGCGCGCGCGTTCACGCCGGCGCCCGAGCGTCGGTCGCCGACGCCGCTCTTCGCCTACCTCGGCCGCCTCAAGCGCTACAAGGGCGTCGACCTCGTGATCCGGGCGTTCGCCCGCGTGCGGGACCCGGCCGCGCGGCTGGCGATCGCCGGCACCGGCGACCATCGGCCCGAGCTGGAGCGCCTCGTCGACTCGCTTGCGCTCTCCGGGCGCGTGGACTTTCTTGGGTTCATCGGCGAGGCCGAGAAGCTGGACCTGTTGCGCCGCGCGTGGGCGCTGGCGTTCGCGTCGCCGAAGGAGGGGTGGGGGATCACGAACCTCGAAGCCGCCGCGTGCTCGACGCCGGTCGTCGCCTCCAACTCGCCGGGGCTCCGCGAGAGCGTCCGCGACGGCGAGACCGGCTTCCTCGTCCCGCATGGCGACGTGGCCGCGATGGCGGCCCGCCTCGAGGAGCTCGCCGCCTCCCCTCCGCTGGTCGCGACGCTCGGCGCGCAGGCCCGACGGTTCGCCGAGACATTCACGTGGGAGCGTGCCGCCCGCGAGACGGTCGCGCATCTCACCGAGGTGGTCGACGCATGAGCGCGCCGGCTGGCGTGTGGCAGCGGCGCGCGGAGGAGGGTAGCCCATTGCACATCGTCTTCCAGATCCATCACGCGGACGCGAGCGAGGCGCTGCAGCAGAAGGCGGCGCGGTCGATCGAGAAGCTCGCGACGAGGCTGCGCGGCGCGGTGGACGCGACGGTGCGCATCGCCGCCGACGGCGGGATGCATCGCGTGGAGATCACGGTGCGGCGCCCCCGGCGGCGCGCGCTCGTGGCGGCGGGGGCCGATCGGCAGGCGGAGGCCGCGCTCGGGCAGGCGCTCGCCGCGCTCGAGGCGCAGATCGCGCACGCGCGCGCCGCCGGGCTGCGCCGCGCGCGCCGGCTGCTCGACGGGGCGACCCGCGCGAACGGCGACGCGTCGCCGGCGCGTGCGAAGCGTCCGTCGCGCGAGCGGCGCGACGCGCAGGACGCGGTGCCGCTGCTCCTGCTGACGATGCAGGGCGGCGTCGAGGGAGCGCTCGAGGCGTGAAGGTGAAGCTGACGGTTCGCCAGCTGATCGATCGGCTGGGCACGACGGTGCCGCTCGAGCAGATCGGCGATCCGGTCGGCCTCGATCGCCAGATCACGAGCCCCGAGGCGGCCAGCCCGGGGCTCGTGATCTCCGGCTACTTCAACCGCTTCCCGCACGAGCGCATCCAGGTCTTCGGCGAGACCGAGGTCACGTACCTCAACTCGCGCGACGCCGACGTGCGCCGCAGCACGCTGGAGACGTTCTTCTCGTTCCCGATCCCCTGCGTCATCATCACGAAGGGGCAGGAGCCGCCGGAGAGCTTCCTGGAGCACGCCGCGCGCTGCGGCGTCGCGGTGCTGCGCACGTCGTGCAAGACGGCGGAGTTCTACCGGCTCATCAAGCCGCTCCTGACCGAGGAGTTCGCGCCGAGCGTCACGCTGCACGGATCGCTGGCGGACGTCTTCGGCGTGGGACTCTTCTTCACGGGACAGAGCGGCATCGGGAAGAGCGAGTGCGTGCTCGATCTCGTGGAGCGCGGCCATCGCCTGGTGGCCGACGACCTCGTGATCGTCAAGCGGCGCGGCAACGACGTCCTGATCGGGCGCGGGCACGAGCTGCAGCGGCATTTCATGGAGATCCGCGGCATCGGGCTGATCGACATCCCCGCGATCTTCGGCATCCGCGCCGTGCGCCAGCAGAAGCGCCTCGAGGTCGTCGTGCACCTCGAGGAGTGGAACCAGGAGGCGGTGGTCGACCGCACGGGGCTCGACGGCGAGACGCACACGATCCTCGACGTCGAGCTGCCGCAGATCCGCGTCCCGCTGAACCCGGGCAAGAACATCACGGTGATCGCCGAGGTGATCGCCATGAACCATCTCCTCCGCTACAGCGGCGTGAACCCGGCGGAGGCGTTCAACCAGCGGCTCATCTCGCGCATGCGCAGCGCCTCGGGCGACGGCGCCGTGCCGCTCCCGACGTTGGGGCGGGCGCACGCGCACGAGGCGGACCTCCGCCGCTATCTCCAGGAAGATGACGAGTAACGCAGCGGAGTCACCGGACGGCGCGTCGAGCGCCCCGGACGACGCGCCGATCGCGATCGTCGCGGGCCACGCCGAATTCGCGGACGGCCTCATCTCGGCGGTCGAGAAGATCACCGGGCGCGGCGCGCGGCTGGTGGCGGTGAGCAACCGGGGGATGGGGCCCGCGGAGATCGAGGCCACGATGCGCGCCGCGGCGGACGCCGGCACGGTGCGCGTGATCTTCACCGACCTCCCCGCCGGCAGCTGCACGATCGCGGCGCGTCGCCTGCTGCGCGACCGTCCCGACCTGCGGCTGGTGACGGGCGCGAATCTGCCCGCGGTGATCGACTACGTGCTCTCCGCCGACGGCGACGCCGCGGACGCGCTCGCGCACGCGGTGGAGCGCGGCCGCGGCGCGCTCACGGTGTTCGCGCCGCCCGCTCCCGCGGCCGTTCCGCCGACGCCGGCCGCGCCGCTCGCCGCCTCCACCGGTCCGGAGGTCGGCGGTGCCCGTTGAGCTCTACCGGATCGACGACCGCCTGATCCACGGACAGGTGGTGGTGGGGTGGGGACGACCGCTCGACATCGGCTTCATCGTCCTCGTCGACGACGAGGTGGCGGCCAGCGAGTGGGAGCAGGAGCTCTACCGCATGGGCGTGCCGCCCGAGATGGAGGTCTTCTTCCACAACGTCGAGGACGCGGCGCGGGCGCACGCGCGCTACCGCGGCGACCGGCGGCGCGGCATCCTGCTGACCGGCGACGTGTCGACGATGCGGCGGCTGGTGAGCGCGGTCGCCGCGGCCGATCCGCCGGGCGCCATCCGCGACGTGAACGTCGGCGGCATCCACCACCGCCCGGGGCGCGCGCAGCGCATGCGCTTCGTCTTCGTCACGCCCGAGGAGGAGCGCGAGCTGCGCGCCCTCGGGGCGTCCGGCGTGCACGTGACCGCGCAGGACGTCCCGAGCGGCAAGCCCGTTCCGCTCGACGACGTGCTCTCCGGCCGCGGCATCGACTGACCGGCGCCGAGATGAATCCCGACGGCGACCTGCTGCGACTCGCGGTCCTCGGCGCGGTCCTCGGCCTCGACGTGGTCAGCTTCCCGCAGGCCATGATCTCGCGGCCGCTGGTCGCGGCGACGCTCGCGGGCGTCGTCGTGGGCAATCCCGTCGCGGGGCTGCTGGTCGGCGCGGTGCTGGAGCTCTTCGCGCTGGAGACGCTGCCCGTCGGCGCCTCGCGGTATCCGGAGTGGGGCTCCGCGGCCGTGGTGGGCGGTGGGCTCTTCGCGCAGCAGCCCGAGGCCTCGGCCGGGGCGCTCTGTCTGAGCGTGCTCGTCGGGCTCCTGGCGGCCTGGGTCAGCGGCGAGTCGATGGTGCTGCTCCGCCGCCTGAACGGCCAGCTCGCCCGCGCGAACCTCGACCGCCTGGCCGCCGGCTCCGCGCGGAGCGTCGTGGGGCTGCAGCTCGCCGGGCTCGGCGGCGACCTGGTGCGCGGCTTCGCCCTGTCGGTGGTCGCGCTCGGCATCGCGCAGCCGCTGGTGCGCATGGCGCTCGGCACGTGGGGGGTCGACCAGCGCTGGTCGCAGGCGTTCGTCGTCACGCTGGCGGCGATCGTGGCCGGCGGCGCGGTGTGGAAGCTCGTGCACGCCGTGCCGCGGGCGCGCTGGCTCTTCCTGGGCGGGCTGGTGGTGGGCCTCGCCGCGATGCGCCTGTGGTGAGCGCCACGACCCCGCAGGGCCCGCCCAGCGCGCCGACGCCGGCCTCCCCCGGTGCGGCGCGGCCGCGCCCGCCACTGCCACTCGGGATCCGGGCCTCTATCTTCCTGCGGCTGCTGGCGATCCAGGCCTCGTGGAACTACGAGATCCTGCTCGGCACGGGCATCGGCTTCTGCACCGAGCCGGCGCTGCGGCTGCTGCCGGGCGGGAAGGGCGGGGAGGCGTACCGCGCGGCGCTGGCGCGGCACAGCCAGTACTTCAACGCGCACCCGTACCTGGCGGCGATCGCCGTCGGGGCGCTGGTACGCGCCGAGCTCGACGGCGAGCCGCCGGCGCGCATCGAGCGCTTCCGCACCGCGCTGTGCGGACCGCTCGGCAGCGTGGGCGACCGGCTGGTCTGGGCCGCGTGGCTGCCGTTCTGCTCCCTCGTCGGGCTGCTCCTCTTCGGCCTCGGCGCGGGACCCGGCTGGGTGGTGGGGGGCTTTCTGGGGCTGTACAACCTGGGCCATCTGGCGCTGCGGGCCTGGGCGCTGCAGGTCGGGCTCGACCGCGGCATGCAGGTCGCCGGGGCGCTCGGCCACCCGGTGCTGCGCTACGGTCCGCAGTATCTCAGTCAGGCGGCGGCGTTCGTCGGCGGCGCGGCCCTGCCGCTCGCGCTGCCGCGCGCCGTCGGTCCCGGGCGCGTGCTGCTCGGGGGCGTGCTCGCCGCCGTCGTCATCGGCGCGATCCTCATCACCCGCCTCCACGGTCGCGTGGAGGGATGGCGCGTCGCGACCGGCGCCCTGGCGGCCTTCGTCCTCTACTCGCTCCTCCGATGACCGCGACCACCGTCGAACGCTCGGTCCAGATCCTCAACAAGAACGGGCTGCACGCGCGCCCGGCCGCGGAGATCGTCAAGGCCGCCGCCCGGTTCAAGAGCGACATCACCATCTCGCGCGAGGACATCGAGGTGAACGGGAAGAGCATCATGGGCGTCATGATGCTGGCCGCCGAATGCGGGTCCACGATCACCCTGCGCGCGAGCGGGCCCGACGCCTCGGAGGCGGTCGCCGCGATCGAGGCGCTCGTTCACGCGAAGTTCGGGGAGACCTAGTGGGCGTCCGCTTCGCCGGCATTCCCGCGTCGCCCGGCATCGTCGTCGGGCCGGTGCACCTCCTGCGCTGGGAGGTGCCCGACGTGCCGCACCGCATCGTCGCCGACGACCACGTCGACGAGGAGCTGGCGCGGCTGCACGCCGCGTTCGCCCGGGCGCGCGAGCGGCTGCAGCTCGTGCGCGCGCGCGCGGAGCGTCACGCGGGGCCGGAGGAAGCGGCCATCTTCGACGTCCAGCTCTCGATCCTGCAGGACGTCTCGCTGGTGGAGCACGTCGAGGCGCTCGTGCGCCAGAACCTGGGCGCGGAGAAGGCGTTCGACCTCGCCATGCTGGAGTGGCGGCAGAACTTCGCGCGCCATCCGCACGCGATGCTGCGCGAGCGCGTGGGCGACCTGGTCGACGTCCACATCCGCGTGCTCTCGATCCTGCTCGACCTGGGCGACCACGACCCGGTCGACGTGCCGAAGGGCGCGTGCGCGATCCTCGTCACGCACGACCTGACGCCGTCGCTCACCGTGCAGCTGGACCGCGAGGCGATCGCCGCCATCGCCACCGACGCGGGCACGAACACCTCGCACATCGCCATCCTGGCGCGCTCGCTCGGGCTGCCGGCGGTGGTCGGACTGCGCGACGCGACGGCGCGGCTGCGTGGCGGGGAGCACGCGGTGCTCGACGGCGGCGCCGGCACGCTGACCATCGCACCCAACGCGCAGGAGGTCGAGGAGTTCCGCTCGCGCGCGCTGCTTGAGGCGCAGGAGGCGGCGGAGCTGCGCCAGCTCGCGGAGCTGGAGTCGGTGACGCGCGATGGCCACCGCGTCACGCTGCGTGCGAACGTCGACCTCCCGGAGGAGGCCGAGCTGGCGGCGACGAGCGGCGCGGAGGGCGTGGGGCTCATGCGCACCGAGTTCCTCGTCGTCGGCCGCGCGACGATGCCCGACGAGGACGAGCAGTACCGCGCCTACGCGCGCGTCGTCGACGCGTTCGGCGGCCGGCCCGTCATCATCCGCACGTACGACGTCGGCGGCGACAAGCTCCCGGTGGGCGGCTTCCCGGCGGAGGCGAATCCGTTCCTCGGCTGGCGCGCGATCCGCATGTGCCTGGACGAGCCGGAGCTGTTCCGCACGCAGCTGCGCGCGCTCATGCGCGCGGCGCTGCACGGCGACGTGCGCATCATGCTCCCGCTCATCGTCACGCTCGACGAGGTGCGCCAGGCGCGCGCGCTCATGTCGCAGGCGGCCGACGAGCTGCGCGCGCGCGGCGTCGCGTACCGCGAGTCGATCCCGCTCGGCATGATGGTCGAGACGCCGGCGGCGGCGCTCGCGGCCGACTCGTTCCGCGGCGCGGTCGACTTCTTCAGCATCGGGACCAACGACCTGGTGCAGTACACGCTCGCGGTCGACCGGGGCAACGCGCAGCTCGCGCCGCGCTTCACCCCGCTGCACCCCGCGGTGCTCCGCCTCATCGCGCACGTCGTGCGCGTCGGGCGGGAGCTGGGCATCGACGTCGCGGTGTGCGGCGAGATGGCCTCGCAGCCGATCATGGCGTTCGCGCTCGTCGGGCTGGGGCTGCGCCAGCTCAGCGTCGGTCCGCGCTCCGTGCTCGCGGTCAAGCGCATCGTGCGCGGCGTGAACGCCGCCGAGGCGGAGCGGGCGGCGACGAGCGCCCTCGCCGCGCCGACGGCGGCGGAGGCCGAACGGATCCTGCACCAGGCGCTGGACCGGGCGCTCGGCCGCGCGTGAGCGCCGGCGCGCCGGCGCGCGTTCAGCGCTGACGGCGCGACCAGAAGAGGATGGTGCCGCAGGGCGCGCCCGTGCCGCCGTACTGCACGGGCGTCTGCGCGCCGCCGCTGTACACCTCGATCGCCTCGAAGTCGTGGACCTTGAGCTCGTCGACGTCCGGGGGCGGCTCCATGCCGCCGGCCGTGGGCACGTAGCGGCGCTGTCCGTCCACGTAGACCTGGAAGAAGCAGTACTTGTCGCCGCGCAGCCCCTGGCGTCCGCGCGAGGAGCCGAGCGCGTTGTAGCCGCCGCGTCCGGCGTTGTAGCGGACGATGAAGGCGCCGGGAATGCGCCGCAGCACGTTGCTCATCGACGAATGCTCCTGGCGCGCGAGCACGCTGTCGTCGATGAAGACCCCGCCGTTGCGCAGCGCGCGCTCGCGCTCGAAGGCGCGCACCGCGGGGCGCACCGGCGCCGCCGCGCGGTCGCGCACGTCCACCTGCGCGAGCGCCTGCACGCGCGCGGGGAGCGCGAGCACGATCGTGATCGTGTCGCCCGCGCCGACCGTCACCCGACGGCCGGCCGGCTCGTGTCCGAGCTTCCGCGCCATCACCTCGTGCGTGCCCGGCGGCAGCGAATCGAGGACGAACGCGCCGTCGGCACCGGATCGGGCGCGTCGCCCCAGCGCCTCGACGACCACCTCGGCGTCGACGACCGGTCGTTCGTCTGCGGCCGCGGCGACCACCCGGCCCCGGACGACCGCCTGCTGTGCATGCGACGCGGAAGGGGCGAAGATGCCGAGCGCGGCCACGGTAGCGGCGGCCGCAGCGGTGGCGGTGCGCCATCCGAGGCGGAGAAGGGCAGGATCGGGCATGGGCGCGGGGGCGGGGCGCGGTGCGGCGCGATCGACCGGGCACGTCGATCCGGGAGTGCTCGTCGGCGGATATAGCGCGCGGCTGCGCGGCGCGTCAGGATGCCGGCTGTTCGGTGTCGGTTGGCCGCTTGACATCGAGGCGGGCGGCCGAGACGTTTCATCCGCTTATCCGGATGAACGGTTTTTCCTCCCCCGTGCAGGTACTCGACGCCCTCGCCGCCCTCGCCGACCCCATCCGGGGTCGCATCGTCCTCGCTCTCGAGCGCCACGAACTGGCGGTCGGGGAGCTGGCGGCGGCGCTGCAGCTCCCGCAGTCGACGGTGAGCCGCCACCTGAAGACGCTGGTGGATGCGGGGTGGGTCGACGCGCGGGCGGAGGGGGCCAGCCGCCGCTATCGCCTGATCGCCGGCCACCGGTCGAGCCCGACCGGACGGCTGTGGGGTGCGGTGCGCGAGGCGATGGCCGCGCTCCCCGAGGCCGCGCACGACGCCGACCGGCTGCGCGCCGTGCTCGCCGAGCGGCGGTCCGCGAGTCGCAGCTTCTTCTCGTCGTCCGCCGATGCGTGGGACCGGCTGCGCGTCGAGCTGTTCGGCGCGCGCGCGGATCTGCTCGCGCTGCTCGCCCTGCTCGACGACGCGCTCGTCATCGGCGACCTGGGGTGCGGCACCGGCGCGTCGGCGGAGGCGCTGTCCCCCTTCGTGCGCCGCGTGATCGCCGTCGACCACTCGCGCGAGATGCTCGCGCTCGCGCGCGGCCGCCTGGCCGGTCGCCCGAACGTGGACCTGCGCGAGGGCGACCTCGAGGCGCTGCCGATCGACGACGGGGAGCTCGACGCGGCGCTGCTCGCGCTCGTGCTGCACCACATCCCGGATCCCGGGGCGGTGCTCGCCGAGGCGGCGCGCGCCGTGCGGCCGGGCGGTCGACTGCTCGTCGTCGACATGCTCCCGCACGAGCGCGAGGTCTACCGCGTGGAGATGGGGCACGCCTGGCTCGGCTTCGATCGCGCCACGCTCGACGCCTGGGTCACCGAGGCGGGGTTCGAGCAGCTCCGCTTCGTGCCCGTGCCGCCCGATCCGGCGGGCAAGGGCCCGCCGCTGTTCGCCGCGTCGGCGCGCCGCCGCGTGGCCGTCGCCGCGCCGGTCGGCCTGCCGCGCAGCACCGTCGCCGACGCGACGCCCGCAGCACCCGACGCAGCATCGCTCGCAGCATCGACGATCCTCGACCGCGCCGTCTCGAACGGCGCGGCGCACTGACCCTTCAGGAGCCCGCATGAGCACTCTGCTCGAGCCCACCACGGCCGGCGTCTCGGCCGACCGTCCCGCCTTCAAGGTCGCCGACCTCTCGCTCGCCGAGTGGGGGCGCAACGAGATCCGTCTCGCCGAGTTCGAGATGCCCGGCCTGATGGCGCTGCGCGCGCGCTACGCCGGGCAGCAGCCGCTCAAGGGCGCCAAGATCATGGGCTCGCTGCACATGACCGTGCAGACGGCCGTCCTCATCGAGACGCTCGTCGCGCTCGGCGCCGACGTGCGCTGGGTGAGCTGCAACATCTTCTCGACGCAGGACCACGCCGCGGCCGCCGTCGCGGTGGGCCCGAACGGCACCGTCGAGAACCCGCAGGGCACGCCGGTGTTCGCGTGGAAGGGCGAGACGCTCGAGGAGTACTGGTGGTGCACCGAGCAGGCGCTCATGTGGCCCGACGGCACCGGCCCGAACCTGATCCTCGACGACGGCGGCGACGCGACGCTGCTCGTACACAAGGGCGCCGAGTACGAGAAGGCCGGCGCGATCCCGGCGTTCGACGCCGACAACGAGCCCGAGGAGTGGGGCGTCATCCTCGACCTGCTCCGCCAGGAGGCGCAGCGCAATCCGGGCCGCTGGACCAAGGTGCTGGCCGAGATCCGCGGCGTCTCCGAGGAGACGACGACCGGCGTGCACCGCCTGTACGAGATGCAGAAGGCCGGCACGCTCGCGTTCCCGGCGATCAACGTCAACGACTCGGTCACCAAGTCGAAGTTCGACAACCTGTACGGCTGCCGCCACTCGATCGTCGACGGGCTGAATCGCGCGACGGACGTGATGCTCGCCGGCAAGGTCGCGGTGGTCTTCGGCTATGGCGACGTCGGCAAGGGCTGCGCGCACGCGCTGCGCGGCCAGGGCGCGCGCGTCGTGGTCGTCGAGATCGACCCGATCTGCGCGCTGCAGGCGGCGATGGAGGGCTACCAGGTCGCGCGCATCGAGGACGTGATCGAGACGGCCGACATCTTCATCACGGCGACCGGCAACAAGAACATCATCACGGTCGAGCACATGGGCCGGATGAAGGACAAGGCCATCATCGGCAACATCGGCCACTTCGACAACGAGATCGACATGGCCGGCCTGAAGAAGGTCGAGGGGCTGCGTCGCATCACGATCAAGCCGCAGTACGACGAGTTCGTGCTCCCGAACGGCCGCTCGGTGCTGATCCTCGCCGAGGGCCGCCTGCTGAACCTCGGCTGCGCCACCGGCCACCCGAGCTTCGTGATGTCGGCGAGCTTCACCAACCAGGTGCTCGCGCAGCTGGAGCTGCACCAGAACGGCGCGTCGTACGAGCGGAAGGTCTACACGCTCCCCAAGAAGCTCGACGAGGAGGTCGCGCGCCTGCACCTCGAGAAGCTCGGCGTGCGGCTCACGGAGCTGACGCCCGACCAGGCGGCGTACATCGGCGTGCCGGTCGAGGGTCCGTACAAGCCCGACCACTACCGCTATTGAGCCGCGTGGCTTCCGCGCCCCCTTCCTTCCCACACCTCCGACTCTCCCCATCGTGAGCACCCGCCTCTTCACCTCGGAGTCCGTCACCGAGGGTCATCCGGACAAGATCGCCGACCAGATCTCCGACGCCGTCCTCGACGCGATCCTCACCGCCGACGCGGCGGGGCGCGTGGCCTGCGAGACGCTGGTCACCACCGGCCTGGCGGTGATCGCCGGCGAGATCACGACGAAGGCGTGGGTCGACCTGCCGCGGCTCGTGCGCGGCACCATCGCGCGCATCGGCTACAACGACGCGACGTTCGGCTTCGACAGCCACACGTGCGCCGTGATGAGCACGATCGACAAGCAGTCGGGCGACATCGCGCAGGGCGTCGACACCGGCGGCGCCGGCGACCAGGGCATGATGTTCGGCTACGCGACCGACGAGACGCCGGAGCTGATGCCGCTGCCGATCGTGCTCGCGCACGCGCTCACCGCGCGCCTCTCGGAGCTGCGCAAGAACGGCACGCTGCCCTGGCTGCGCCCCGACGGGAAGGCGCAGGTGAGCGTCCGCTACGAGAACGACCGCCCGGTCGCGGTCGAGACCGTGGTCGTCTCGACGCAGCACGCCGAGGACGTGACGAACGACGAGATCCACGCCGAGATCAAGGCGCAGGTCATCGCGCCGCTGGTCGAGCGCTACCTGCCGAGCGAGAACATCACGTACCACATCAACCCGACCGGCCGCTTCGTCGTCGGCGGGCCGATGGGCGACGCGGGCCTCACCGGCCGCAAGATCATCGTCGACACGTACGGCGGCATGGGCCGCCATGGCGGCGGCGCCTTCTCGGGCAAGGATCCGTCGAAGGTCGACCGCTCGGCGGCCTACGCGGCGCGCTGGGTCGCGAAGAACGTCGTCGCGGCGGGCCTCGCGAAGCGCTGCGAGGTGCAGCTCGCCTACGCCATCGGCGTCGCGGAGCCGGTGTCGATCATGGTCGACACGTTCGGCACGGGCCGCCTGGCCGACGAGGTGATCGAGCGGGCGGTGCGCGAGATCTTCCAGCTCACGCCGAAGGCGATCACCGAGGCGCTCGAGCTGCGCAACCCGATCTACTCGAACACGGCGGCGTACGGGCACTTCGGCCGCCAGCCGGGCACGGTCACGGTGACCGACGAGCAGGGGCACGCGCGGACGTTCAACACGTTCACGTGGGAGCGCACCGACAAGGCCGACGCGCTGCGCGAGCGCGCGGAGGCGCTCGGCGCGGCGGGCGCCTCGGCCGGCCGCAACGGCGCGAGCACGCTCGCCGCGGCGACCGCCTGACGGCGGACCGTCGCTCGCGTGCGGGGGCCGGTCGTCCGCCGGACGACTGGCACCTCCGTTGACACCCCGGGTACGTTGGAGGAGCGCCCGGGCCCCCGTCGCAGTGGCGGGAGCCCGGGCGCGCGCCGTCCGCGCCGGTCGATCGCGCGAACCCGCAGCCGGAGTCTCCTGATGGTCGAAGTGGTCGTGTCCCGACTCGGCCTGGACAGCACGACGAACACCTACGTGGTCATCCTGCAGGAGAAGGGTGGCCCGCGCCTGCTGCCGATCTGGATCGGGCAGCCGGAGGCCGAGGCCATCGTCATGCAGATGAATGGCGTCAAGCGCGAGCGGCCGCTCACGCACGACCTCTGCAAGTCGCTCATCCTCGGGCTGGGCGGCACGCTGCGCCGCGTGCAGATCACCAAGGTGCAGTCCCGCACCTACTTCGCGGAGCTGCACCTGAGCGGCCCCGGTGGCGTCGTGCAGGTCGACGCGCGTCCCTCCGATTCCATCGCGATCGCGCTGCGCCTGCAGGCGCCGATCTTCGCGCAGGAGTCGCTGCTCACCACGATGGAGGTCGACGAGGAGGAGTCGAGCGGGAGCTACGGCTCGCCGCCGGCCACCCCGCCGGCCCCCGCCGCCGCCCCGGACCGCGACGAGCTGAGCGCCGAGCAGTTGAAGGCGTACCTCGAGAATCTGCGGCCCGAGGACTTCGGCAAGTTCAACCTCTGAGGCGCACGATCCTGCGGTCCGTCCTGCAGTCCGCGCGCACCGCGCGCGCGCTCCCGGCACTCGCCGTAGCGGGCGCGCTGCTCGCGTCGGTCCCGCTGCGCGCGCAGCCGCCGGCGCCCGCCGAGCCGGAGCCGAACCTGGCGGAGCCGCCGGCGACGCTCCCCGACGGCACGCGGCGCGTCGGCGGCCGGGTCGTGCTCGTGCGCGACACGACGCTGCGCCCGGTGCCCGGCACCTGGGTGACGCTGCATCGCGTCGGCTCGGACAGCGCGGGGCCGCTCGACTCGCTGCGGACGCGGAGCGACGGGACGTTCGCGTTCCGCTACCGCCCGACCGGCGCCGCCGACGCGCTCTACTTCGCGTCCACATCGTACGGTGGCATCGCGTACTTCACGCCGCCGCTGCGCGACGCGGTCGTGGCCGGCGATGCCGCGGAGATCACCGTCTTCGACACGACGTCGCGGCCCGTGCCGTCGACCGTGCGTGGGCGGCACCTGATCGTCGCCGCGCCGTCGCCCGACGGCATGCGCCACGTGATCGAGGTGTTCGAGCTGACGAACGACTCGTCGGTCACGGGCGTGCCGCCCACCGACGGGCCGCGTGGGACTTGGTCGGTCGCGCTGCCCGCGGGCGCGCGCGACTTCGCGGTGCGCCGGGGCGAGGTGCCGGACGACGGCATGACCGCCGTCGCGGGTCGGGCCGTGCTGCTCGTCCCCTTCGCGCCGGGCATCAAGCAGGTCGCCTTCACCTACCGCGTGCCGGGCGACGCCTTCCCGCTGCGCATCGCGCTCGAGCGCCCCGTCTCCGTGCTGGAAGTGCTGCTCGAGGAGCCGCGCGGCACCGTCACGGGGGCGGGGCTCACCGCGGTCGAGCCGGTCGTGCTCGAGGGGCGCACCTTCCGCCGCTTCCTCGCGCAGGAGACGGCGGCGGGGGCGACGCTCGACGTCGCGATCCCGGTGGCCGCGCGACGCTGGGAGCGCGTCGTGCTGCCGGCGCTGCTCGTGACGCTCGGCGGCGCGATGGTCGTGCTGCTCCTGCGGGCGTCGCGCCGTGCGCCGCGCGTCGCCGCGTCGCCCGCGTCCGCGCACGCTCCTGCGACGCCGGCCGCGTCGCCGCCCCCGCCGGGGACCGAGGCCGAGCGCGAGGGGCTGCTCGCCGCCCTCGCCGCGCTCGACGACGACTTCGCCGCGCGCGGCGCGCCGACCGACGCGGAGCGCGAGACGTACGTCCGCGAGCGTGCCGCGCTCAAGGCGCGCCTCTCCGCTCGGCTTGCCGCTCCCACCGAGGCCCGCTAGCTTCGCTGCACGCCGCGACTGCGGCGACAACCGAAGGACCATCGCGCACGCGGGACACGGAAGCCGGTGAGATGCCGGCGCGGCCCCGCCACTGTAACGGGCAACAACGCACGCTCGCGCGGCCTCCGACCGGAGGCTCGCACCCACTGACCGGCGCGGCCGGTCGGGAAGGGGAGCGCCGCGGCCCGAAGCCAGGAGACGACCCACGTGCGCGCCACCAATCCAGGACCCTCGGGGGAGGGCCGGTGGCGATGTGACGACGTGTGGCGGAGGGGTCGGGTGCGGCGTGCGGGATGCGCCGTCCGGTGCGCGCGTTGTCGTGTTGCGGCCGTCCGCTCCCCAGCCGGACGGCCGTCGTGCATCTCACCCGCTCGCTCCTCGCGCTCCGGCGCCCCGCGCTCCTCGTCGTCGCGCTCCTCGCGGCGGCATGTGATCGCGGCGCCGCCTCCGGCGCCTCGCACGACACGGCCCGCGACGCGGCGCGCACGCCCGGCGCCGCCGCGTTCGTGCAGGACGACTACGGGGACACGGTGCGCGTCGCCGCGCGCCCGCAGCGCATCGTCTCGCTCAACCCGGCGACCACCGAGATCCTGTTCGCGCTCGGCGCCGGCGACCGCCTGATCGGCCGCTCGCGTTGGGACGCCTGGCCCGCCGCGGCGCTCCGCATTCCCGAGGTCGGCGACGCGATCCGGCCGAACCTCGAGGCGATCCTCGCCGCGCGCCCGGATCTCGTGCTGCTGTACGCTGGCGCCGAGAACCGCGACGCGGCGCGCGCGCTGCGCGCGGCGGGGATCGCGACCGCGGCCATCAAGGTGGACCGCCTCGACGACTTCCGGCGCGTCACGCGCCTGCTGGGCCAGCTCACCGGCGACACCGCGGCCGCGCGGACGGTCGTCGACAGCGTGGACGCGACCTTCGCGCGCGTGCGGCGCGCGGTCGCCGGCCGCCCGCGCCCGCGCGTGCTCTGGCCGATGCTCGGCCGCACGATCCTGGCGGTCGGCGGCGGGAGCTTCCAGCACGAGGTGCTCGAGATCGCGGGCGGCGAGAACGTGTTCGGCGACGACGCCCGGCCGGCCGTGCCGGTCTCGCGCGAGGAGATCCTGCGACGCGGCGCCGACGTCGTGCTCCTCGGCCCGGAGCGCGCGCGCGAACTGGCGGCCGATCCCTCGTGGCGCCCGCTCGCGGCGGTGCGCACGGGACGCGTGCTGGTCGTCGACACGGCCGTCGTGTACCGGCCCGCCGTGCGACTCGGCGAGGCCGCGGTGAACCTCGCGTCGCTGCTGCACCCGGAGGTCGCCGGCACGCTCGCCCCGGCCGCCGGCGCCGCGCCGCGCGACTGATGACGCGCACCCGCTGGGCGCTCGGGGCGCTCGCGCTGCTGCTCGTCGCGTTCGTCGGCATCGCGGTCGGCGCGGTGCCGCTGTCGCCGGGCGTGGTGTGGGACGCGATCCGCGGCGCCGGCGACCCGACGGCGGTCACCATCGTGCGCGACCTGCGGGTGCCGCGCGTGGCGCTCGCGGCGCTCGTCGGGGTGGCGCTCGGCACGTCCGGCGGCGCGCTGCAGGGCGCGATGCGCAACGCGCTCGCCGAGCCGTACCTGCTCGGCGTGTCGGGCGGCGCCGCCGTGGGCGCGGTGGTCACCTTCTCGATGGGCGTCACCGATCCGGTGCTCGTGCCGCTCGGCGCGTTCGTCGGCGCCGGCGCGTCGAGCGCGCTGGTGCTCGGCATCGCGCGCGCCAGCGGCGGGCGCGCGGATCCGCGCGTGCTCGTCATGGCCGGCGTGGTCGTCGGCGCGTTCGCCAACGCGGTGGTGATGGTCGCCCTCGCGAACGCCACCGCCGACACCATCCGCGACGCGCTCTGGTGGATGATGGGCTCCGTCGCCGACGCGCGCTGGCGCCAGGTGGCGGTGCTCGCGTCGTACGTGCTGCTCGCCGGCGGGCTGCTGCTGCGCTGGGCGCGCGACCTCGACGCGCTCGCGCTCGGTGAGGAGGCCGCCGCCGCGCTCGGCGTCGACGTCGACCGCGCCGGTCCGCGCATCTTCCTCGCGGCGTCGCTGCTCGCCGCCGCCAGCGTCGCCTCCGCGGGGCTCGTCGGGTTCGTGGGGCTCGTGGTGCCGCACCTCGCGCGCACGCTCGGCGCGCGCGCGCACCGGCCGCTGCTCGCGGCATCCGCGCTGTTCGGCGCCGCGCTGGTCGTGGCGGCCGACGTCGCGGCCCGCACCGTGCGCGCGCCGTCGGAGCTGCCGCTCGGCGCGGTGACGGCGCTCGTCGGAGTCCCGTTCTTCCTCTGGCGCCTCGCGAGGTCCGCATGAGCGCCACCGCGGCCCCCGCGCTTCGCTTCGACGCGGTGCAGGTGCGCTATCCGCGCGCCGCGCGCCCGGCGCTCGACGGCGTGTCGCTCGACGCGCCGGGCGGCCGCGTCACCGCGGTCGTCGGCCCGAACGGCAGCGGCAAGAGCACGCTCGTGCGCGCGCTGCTCGGCCGCGCGCCGCTCGCCGGCGGCCGCGTGCTCGTGGCCGGCGTGGACGCGCGCACGCTCTCGGCGCGCGACCGCGCGCGCGCGGTCGCGGTCGTGCCGCAGCGCGAGGAGCCCGCCTTCCCGTTGCTCGTCCGCGACTACGTCGCGCTCGGCCGGCTGCCGCACGGTGGTCGCTGGGGCGGTCCCTCGGCGCGCGACGCCGCGGCGGTCGAGCGTGCGCTGCACGACGCGGGCGTCGGCGAGTTCGCCGATCGCATGACCGACGCGCTCTCCGGCGGCGAGTGGCAGCGCGTGCGGCTCGCGCGCGCGCTGGCGCAGGACGCCGGGACGCTCGTCCTCGACGAGCCGACGACCTTCCTCGACATCGCGCATGAGATGGCGCTGTTCGAGCTGGCCGATCGCGCCGCGCGCGACGGGCGCGCGGTGCTGCTCGTGAGCCACACGCTGAACCTGGTCGCGCGCTTCGCCGCGCACGTCGTGCTGCTGCACCAGGGCCGGGTGGCCGCTGCCGGGACGCCGGACGCGGTCATGGACGGACCCACGCTCGAGCGCGTCTACGAGTGGCCACTCGTCGTCACGCGCGATCCCGCCGTGGGCGCGCCCGCGCTCGTCCCGCTTCGCGGCTGGCGCCGCGCGCCGTGAGCGCGCGCCCTTCCGCATCGCCTCGCTCCACCATTCCTCCACGAAATTCGCTCGCCATGAGTCGCCGCGTCTCTCTTCTCACACTCGTCACCACTCTCGCGCCGGTCGGCGCATCCGCGCAGCAGCCCGCTCCGTCCGCCGGCGCGCGCGACACCGCGGCGCTGCGCCCGGTCGTGGTCACCGCCACCCGCGTCGCCGTCCCGACCGCGGCACCCACCGCGAGCGCCACGGTGCTGCAGGGCGCGGAGCTGCGCGCGCGCGGCGTGCAGTCGGTCGCCGACGCGCTGCGCGAGGTGCCCGGCGCTGCGGTAGTGCAGCAGGGATCGTGGGGCGGCATCACCTCGCTGTTCGTGCGCGGTGGCGAGAGCCGCTACACGAAGGTGCTGATCGATGGCGTGCCCGCCAACCAGCCCGGCGGTCAGCTCGATCTCGCGTTCCTCAGCCTCGACGACGTCGAGCGCATCGAGGTCGTCCGCGGGCCGAGCAGCGTGCTGTACGGATCGGACGCCATCTCGGGGGTCGTGCAGATCTTCACGCGCGAGGGGCGCGGGCCGGCGTCGGTGCGCGGCTCGGTGCGCGGCGGCACGTTCGGAACGGCGGATGCCGACGTCGGCATCAGCGGCGGCTGGTCGCGCGGCTCCTACGCGCTCGGCGTGGCGCACCACCGGTCGGCGGGGCTGCTCGGGGACACGGTCGTGCAGGTCCGCGGCGTCGCCGCCGACGTCGAGAACGGCTTCCGCAACACCGTGCTGACGGGAAGCGCGCGCTTCCAGCCGGACGCGCGCTCGGACGTGCGCGGCTCGGTGCGCTGGAACGACGGCCGCTTCCACTATCCGACCGGGTTCGACGGCGCGATCGTTCCGCTGCAGGACGCCACGCGCGACGACCGGCGACTGCTCGCGACGGTGGACGCGGGGCGCCGGCTCTCCGACCGCGTCGAGGCGCGCGTCGCGCTCGCCTCGCACACGATGCGCTTCGTCTCGGCGAACCTGCCCTCCGCGCCGATGGACACGCTGCGCTCGTATTCGCGCAGCACGAGCGACGTCTTCCGCCGCAGCGCGGACGCGCGCGTGAACGTGTACGTGCGGCCGGGCGACGTGCTGACCGGCGGCGTCGAGCTGTCGGGACAGGGGGAGGAGAGCGGCGGCTTCACGCGCACGCGCACCGGCCCGCAGCAGCCCGCCGTGCCGTTCGACCAGACGCGCCGCAACGTGGGCTACTACGCCCAGTGGCTGGGCGACGTCGCGGGCCGCTTCACCTACGCGGTCAGCGGACGCGTCGACGACAACCAGCGGTTCGGCACCTTCACGACCGGCCGCGCCAGCGCCGCCTACGCGGTGCCCACCGGCACCAAGCTGCGCGCCGCCTACGGCACCGCGTTCAAGGAGCCGCTGTTCAGCGAGAACTTCTCGACCGCGTTCTCGCGCGGCAACCCGGACCTCGGGCCCGAGCGCTCGCGCTCGTGGGAGCTCGCGGTCGAGCAGTCGGTCGGCGGCGTCGTGACGCTCGGCGCGACGTACTTCGACCAGCGCTTCCGCGACATGATCCAGTACCGCGGCATTCCGCGCGGCGCGCCGGCGAGCGACTCGGTGAACTACTTCAACCTCGGCGCCGCCGACGCCCGCGGGGTCGAGCTGGAGGCGCGCGTCGCCGAGCGTCGCGACCTGTCGGTCGTGGCGTCGTACACGTTCCTGCGCACCCGGGTCGTCGATCCGGGCGCGAGCGGCCCGCCCTCGTTCGCGCGCGACAGCGCGCTGCTGCGCCGGCCGGCGCACACCGCCACCGCGACGGCGACGTACCGCCTGCCGCGCCGCGCTACCTTCGCGCTCACGTCCAGCTACGTCGGCGCGCGCACGGACGCCGACTTCGCGCTCTTCCCCTCGCCGCGCGTGGAGCTCGGCGGCTACGCCAAGTTCGACGCCGTGGCCGACGTGCAGGTGACGCAGCCCGACGGCCGCCGCCCGGGCGTCGCGCTGACGCTGCGGGTGGACAACGCCTTGGATCGCGAGTTCGAGCCGGTGCGGCGCTATCTCGCGCCGGGACGCGTGGTCCTCGTCGGGGCGCGGTTCGGGACGCCCTGACGTTCGCGGGCGCGCGCAGGGTTCAAACCCTGCGCGCGCCCGCGCTGTCGGACCGGGGCTGTGCCGTGTCGCTGGCCGTCCGCCCTCACCCCGGTGTCATGTCCGCCACCCTGACTCCCGACCGCCCCGCCGAGCGGTCGATCCTCCGCCTCGCGTCTCCCGGTTCGCGGCTGCTCGCGGGCGCGGGCCTGCTCGCGGTGCTCGCCGGCTACGTGGACCTCTGGCGCGGCGGCGTCTCGCTGGCCGCGGTCCTCCTCGTCGTCGGCTACTGCGTCCTGCTGCCCGCGGCGATCTGGGCATCGCGCCCTCGTGCCGCCGCGGCCACCGCCGCCCCGCCGCGACCGCCGTACGGCATCGCGGCGCTCGTCGGCCTCGCGGTCCTCGCGCTCTACGTCGCGACGCTCGCGCCGACCACCGCGATGTGGGACGCGAGCGAGTACATCGCCGTGGCCAAGGTGCTCGGGCTGCCGCATCCGCCCGGCAACCCGCTCTTCGTGCTGGTCGCACACGTGGCCGGGCTGCTCCCGATCCCGGTCTCCTATGCCGCGCGCATCAACCTGCTCGCCGCCGGCGCGAGCGCGACGAGCGCCGCGCTCTGGTTCCTCTGCACCGAGCGCGCGCTCCGCAGCACGCTCCCCGGCCGGATGTCGCGCTACGTCGCCGCCGCCGCGGGCTCGCTCATCGGCGCCACGGCATTCACGGTGTGGAACCAGAGCGTCGTCAATGAGAAGGTCTACACGGTCTCGCTGGTAGGTCTCGCGCTGACGTCGTGGCTCGTGCTGCGCTGGCTGGACGCGCAGGGGGAGGCGGACGCCGCGACCGGCGTCGCGCGCGAGGCGGCGCTCGGACGCGGCGACCGGCTGCTGGTCGTGATGGCCTACGTCGCGGGCCTCGGCTACGCGGTCCATCCGGCCGGCTTCCTCACCGGGCCCGCGGTCGCGGCGGCGGTGCTCCTGCGTCGACCGGGTGCCCTGCTGCGCTGGCGCCTGCTGCTGGTGCTCGGCGCCGCGCTCGTGGCCGCGCTCACGCTGTTCGCGGTCGAGCCCATCCGCTCCGCGCACCTGCCGCCGATCAACGAGGGCATGCCCACCGCGTGCGAGGACGGCGCCCCGCGCGTGGACTGCACGCTCAGCGCGGAGACGGGTCGGCGCCTGCTGTCCAACGTGCGGCGCGAGCAGTACGGCGGACATCCGGTCATGGCGCGCAAGGCGCCCTTCGACGCGCAGCTCGGGATGTGGTGGATGTACTTCGAGTGGCAGTGGCTGCGCGATCCCGATGCCCGTGCGCCCGGCGCGCAGCGCGCGCTCGCGCTGGCCTTCCTCGCCGTGGCGGTCGTGGGGCTGGTCGCGCTCCGGCGTCGCGAGCGCGCGGCCTGGTGGTACCTCGCGCCGCTGGCGCTCACGCTCACGCTCGCGCTGGTGTTCTACCTGAACTTCAACTACGGCTACTCGCAGGACCCGGCGCTCGGCGACACCGTCGCCCGCGAGGTGCGCGACCGCGACTACTTCTTCGTCTGGACCTTCTCGGCGTGGGGGGTGTTCGCGGCGCTCGGGCTCGCGGCGATCTGGCGTTGGCTCGCCGACGTGATGACCGCGCGCGGCGTGCCCGCCCGTCGGGCGCTGCTCCTCGCCGCGCCCGTGCTGCTGCTCGCGGTGGTGCCGGCGATCGGCAACGCGCGCGCCGCCTCGCGCGCCGGGCAGACCTTCACGCGCGACTGGGCGGTCGACCTCCTGAACTCCGTCGAGCCGTACGGCATCCTCGTCACCAACGGGGACAACGACAGCTTCCCGCTCTGGTACGCGCAGCAGGTGGAGGGGGTGCGGCGCGACGTGACGATCGCGCTGGTGCCGTACCTCGGGTTGCCCTGGTACGCGCGCCAGTTGCTGAAGCAGCCGCCCGACGCCTACGACGCCGCCCGTGGGCCAGCGCTCTATGCGGGAGGCACGGCGCGCCGGCCCACGCGCCCCCTCTGGTCGCTCACTGCGCGCGAGGCGGACGCGATTCCCGAGTTCGTGGAGCTCGCGTCGCCGCAGCGCTTCCAGCACGGCGCGATGGACGTCACGGTGCCCGCGGGCGTGCTGACGCGCGACCAGCTGCTGGTGCTCCGCGCGATCAAGGACTCGTTCCCCGAGCGGCCGATCTACTTCAGCAATCCCGGATACCCCGGGGCGATGGGCCTCGCGCCGTACCTGCGGCAGCAGGGGCTGGCCTTCCGGCTCGATCCGCGACCGCTCGCCGAGAGCGACTCGCTGGTTCCGGTCGGCGGCGTCCACCTCGACCTGCCGCGGTCGCGCGCGCTCTGGTCCTCGATCTACCTCGGCTCGGCCGCGCTGCGGCGCGAGGGACAGTGGGTCGATCGGGCGTCGGTGACGATCCCGGTGAACTACGCGGTCGCCGGTCAGCAGCTGGCGCGCGCGCTCGCGGCGCGCGGCGACACGGTGGCGGCGATGCGCGTGGCGCGCGAGGTGGAAGAGATGGCGCGCGCGGCGCGGCTCGGAGGCGAATGAGCTGACGCGCGCGGCGAGAGCAGGGTGTCACCTGCACCATGACGGGGGAGTGGGGCGCTCCTAAGCTGGACGTGCGCAGAACGTCGTCGCGCTTCCTCCTTCCTGCGCCGCGCTCCGCGGCGCCCCGCTCCGTCCGTCCGTGTCCTCACGCATCGCTCCCGCGCCGCGACGCCGGCTCGCCTCGCTCGCCGCGCTCCTCGTCATCGCCGCGCCGGCAGCTGCGCGCGCGCAGACCACCACGCCCAGTCTCCCCCCGACGCCCACCGAGGCGCGGGTGTACTACGCCGGCAACCAGAGCCGGGGCATGGCCGACTGGTATCCGGCCGAGGCGCACGCGTCGGTGGACGACCCGTCCGGCATGTACGAGGCGTCGGCGACGGCCGTGCAGGCGCAGGGGCGCCTGGCGGTCTACGGCGAGTCCGTGGACTCGCCGTGGAACAACAACGGCGTGCAGGCGACCGCGAGCCTCAGCGGCATCCTGCAGGTGGCCAACGTCGGGTTGGCGGCCCTGTCCCAGCCCTTCCAGTTCTACACGCACGGCTCGTTCGACGCGACGGCGACGCCGCAGTCGAACTACTCGTTCCAGTTCTACTACGAGGTCTCGGAGTGGACGGGCACCCAGTGGTCGCGACTCTGGAGCACGCCGGTGCGCGTGCACTACTCGTCGCAGTACGGAACCCGCTACGAGCTGGAGCACCTGACGGGCACGAGCTTCCTCGTCGCGCCGGGCACCACGCGCACCTTCGGGATCCACGCGTCGCTCTACGCGCAGGCCGCCGCCGGCGCCCTCGCCGACATGTCGCACACGGCGCGCATCTTCGTTCCGCCGACGGCCGGCCTCTCGGCGACCGGCGTGAACGGCTTCCTCTCGCAGCAGGCGATCCCGGAGTGGGCGCAGCCCACCGTCGTCACTCCGGAGCCGGCGACCGTGCTGCTCGTCGCGCCCGGCGCACTGGTGCTCGCCGCGCTGGCGCGCCGTCGCCGCGCCACCGGCCGCTGACGGCGTCGCGGGCCACGCCCGCGTGAAGCGCTCCGCGACGAGGGACATGCCCTAGATTCCGGGGCATGTCCCTCGTCGCGACCGACGCCGTCGTCCTGCACGCGTTCGACTACCTCGAGAGCTCGCGCGTGCTGCGGCTCGCGACGCGCGCGCACGGCGTGCAGTCGGTGCTCGCGAAGGGCGCCCGACGCTCGCAGAAGCGCTTCGGCGGCGCGGTCGATCTGTTCGCCGAGGGGCAGGCGCAGTACTACGCCAAGGCCGGACGCGACCTGCACACGCTGGCGTCGTTCGACGTGACGCGCGCGCGGTTCGCGCTCGCCGCGGATCTCGAGCGCTTCGCCGCCGGCGCGGCGATCGCGGAGCTGGTGCTGCGCTTCGCGCGCGACGAGGACCAGCCCGCGTGGTTCGAGACGCTCGTGCACGCGCTCGACGACGTGGCCGCCGCCCAGCCCGCGGACGCGCGCGCCGCCGGGATCGCGGGCGCGTGGCGCGTCGTCGGCGCCCTCGGCTTCTCGCCCTCGCTGGACGACTGCGCGAGCTGTCACGATCCGATCGCCGCCGAGCGGCCGGCCCGCTTCAGCCACCCGGCGGGCGGCGCGCTCTGTGATCGGTGCGGGCGCATCGCGGGCGTGGGCCGCGTGCTGCCCGCCGACGCGCGGGCCGCGCTGCGCGGCTGGCTCGCGCCCGAGGGGGCGGACGTGGCGTCTCCGGCACTCGACGGCGCGAGCGCGCGGGCGCACCAGCGGCTGCTGCGCGAGTTCCTGCGCGAGCACCTGTCCGACGGCCGCCCGCTGCGCGCCTTCGAGAGCTGGGAGTCCACGCGCTTCGGCGCGCCGGCGGGCGACACGCCATGATCGTCGGGACGGCCGGTCACATCGATCACGGGAAGACGGCGCTCGTGCGCGCCCTGACTGGTGTCGACACCGACCGGCTGCCCGAGGAGAAGCGGCGCGGCATCACGATCGACCTCGGCTTCGCGCCGCTGGCGCTCGACGGGATCGGCACGGCCGGCGTGGTCGACGTGCCGGGACACGAGGCGTTCGTGCGGACGATGCTCGCCGGCGCCACCGGCATCGACGTCGCGCTGGTGGTCGTCGCGGCCGACGAGGGGGTGATGCCGCAGACGCGCGAGCACCTCGCGATCCTGGAGCTGCTCGACGTGCGGGCCGCCGTCGTCGCGCTCACGAAGGCGGACCTCGTCGACGACGAGTGGCTCGCGCTGGTGGCCGAGGACGTGCGCGGCGCGCTCCCGCCCGCGATGGCCGCCGCCCCGATCGTCCCGACGTCCGTCGTGGCGCCGCGCGGCGTCGTCGAACTGCGGGCCGCGCTGGCGGACGCGCTGCGCGGGGTGCCCGGCCGCTCCGACGACGATCTCTTCCGGCTCCCGGTCGACCGCGCGTTCACGGTGCGCGGTACCGGGACGGTGGTTACGGGGACGGTCTGGAGCGGCACGCTCGCGCGCGACGCGCAGGTCCGGCTGCTGCCATCCGGACGGACGGCGCGCGTGCGCCTGCTGCAGACGCACGGCCGCGACGTCGACCGGGTGGGGCCCGGCGCCCGCGCCGCCGTGGCGCTGGTCGGGGTGGAGGTCGCCGAGGTGGGGCGGGGCACCGTGCTCGTGACCGACGACGCTTGGTCGCCCGCGACGGTGTGGCGCGCCGACGTCTCGGTCCTCGGCGACGCACCGCTCGCGCTCGGGCCCCGGACGGCGGTGCGACTGCACCTCGGGACGTCCGAGGTCGGGGCGCGGGTCGTGGCGGCCGGCGGGCCGCTCGAGCCGGGGGATCGGCGGGCGGTCCGGCTGGTGCTGGATGCGCCGCTCGCCGGGCGCGCCGGCGATCGGTTCGTCCTGCGCGGCGGCAGCCCGCCCACCACCCTCGGCGGCGGCATCGTGCGCGACCCGCTGCCGCCCGGACGCCGGGTGCGGCTCTGGCCCGACGTCGACCTCCCGCCGGTCACGCGACTGTGCGCACTCCTCGACGAAGCGGGCGCGGCCGGAGTGCCACGCGAGGTCCTGCCGATCCGGCTGGGCGTCGCACCGTCGATCGCCGCGGACCTCCTCGGCCGCGCGGAGCTGGTCGCGATGGTCGGCCACCGTGCGGTCGCACCCGCGGTGCTCGACCGGCTCGCCCGGGCGGCGCGGGAGGCGGTCGACGCCCACCACGCGACGGCGCCGCTCGACCCCGGCATGTCGCGTCAGGCGCTGCGCGCGTCGCTGGCCGTAGCGCCCGACGTGGCGGACGCGGTGCTCGCGCGTCTTCGGTCGGAGGGAACGGTCGAGCTCGACGGATCGCGGGTGCGGCGCGCGGGGTGGACGCCGACCCCGACCGCCGAGCAGCGGCTCCTCCAGGCGGTGCTCGAGGAGCGGCTGGCCGTCGCCGGGCTGGAGGTGCCGACCGTCGTCGAACTCACGGCCGAACTCGGGCCGGAGGTGCCGGCGCTCCTCGCGCTGGCGCTGCGGGACGGGCGGCTGGTCGCGCTGGACTCGGAGCGGGCCGGCACGGCCGGCTCGGTCCGGCAAGCGGTCGCCCGGCTCGGCGCGCACCTCACGCCGGATGCGGTGTATTCACCCGGAGCCCTCCGCGAAGTCCTGGGCATTTCGAGAAAGTACTTGATGTCGGTGCTGGAATTCCTTGATCGGGAGGGACTTACGGATCGTGTCGCGGAAGGGCGCCGGTGGCGTGGCGCACAGAACACCTCAAGTGCCACTTGACACGCTTGACACCGCTACGGTGGTGGGTTAGCGTCTCAGCAGGCGTAGTCTGTCCCCGTTCACCACAACAGGAGTCCTGCCAAGGAACCTAGTCCGTCAAATTGGAGAGGCACATGAAGCTCCGTTGGGCAGCACTCACCGCAGTGCTCGCTCTCAGCGCGCTCATGCCACGTCCCAGCGAGGCGCAGGCGACCGGGCAACCCCCGCAGCCGGCGAAACGCACCGGAAGTCTCGGGCAGAACTACCCGAACCCGTTCAACCCCGAGACTTTCATTCCCTTCGCGGTCGACTCCGCGTGCACTGAACCGACCCGGCAGTATCGGGTGACCATCCGCATCTACAACCTGCTCGCGCAGGTCGTGGCGGTCCCGGTCCTCCAGGGGTCTGGCGCAGTCGGAGCGGGAGGCGGGCCACCCGCCGTCGAGAACCTCACCCTCGGGTGTGGGCCGTACAAGGCGTATTGGGACGGCAAGTACCTGAACAGCAGTCGCGAGGCCGCCTCCGGCGTCTACCTCTACCGACTGGATGTGGATGGCCGAGTCGAAGGCGTGAGGAAGTTCCTCGTCACCAAGTAGCACCGGTGGCGATGACGCCCCGGTCGCCCTCCGAGCGAGCGACAGCACAACCACGATGCCCCGGCAGGTTCGCCTGCCGGGGCATCGTCCGTTTCGCGCTCCACTCCCCGCGATCACGGCCTGCCGAAACGACCGGCCGTCCCGACCGTACGGCCGATCGGCCATCGCCGGATACGCCAGAGTGCCCGCTTTCGGGGGCCTCCGGCTTGCCACCGGATCTGCTCGTGAAGTACGTGCCGTCGTGCCCCGCGAGCGACGCCTGCGGGCGGCGCCGGGCGCGGCACACCCGACTCAGAGGAACTCCCATCCGATGCTGAATCCCGATCGGCTGACCGTGAAGACGGCCGAGGCGCTGAACGAGGCCGTGGCCCTGGCGCGTCGTGCCGGCAATCCGCTCGTCTACGACGCGCACCTGCTGCTCGCCCTGCTCCAGCAGGACGAGGGGATCGTCACGCCCATCCTCCAGAAGCTGGGCGTGAACGTCGCCGACTTCCGTCGTCGCGTGGAGACGGAGGCGGCGCGCTATCCCAAGCAGAGCGACGCCCAGCCCACCGTGTCGCGCGAGCTGAACCAGGTGCTCGACCGCGCCGACGCCGACGCGCGCGAGCTCGGCGACGAGTACGTGTCGACCGAGCACCTGCTGCTCGCCCTCTCCGACGTGAAGGGGACCGAGAGCTTCGCGCTGCTGCGCGGCGTCGGCGCCTCGCGCGACCAGGTGAAGCAGGCGCTCCAGCAGGTGCGCGGCTCCCACACCGTGACCGACCAGAACCCCGAGGAGAAGTACCAGGCACTCCAGCGCTTCTCGACGGATCTCACCGAGCGCGCCCGCCGCGGGAAGCTCGACCCGGTGATCGGGCGCGACGAGGAGATCCGGCGCGTCGTCCAGGTGCTCTCCCGCCGCACCAAGAACAATCCGATCCTCATCGGCGAGCCGGGCGTCGGCAAGACGGCCATCGTCGAGGGGCTCGCGCAGCGCATCGTGGACGGCGACGTCCCGGAGAGCCTGCGCAACAAGACGCTGATCTCGCTCGACATCGGCGCCATGCTCGCCGGCGCCAAGTACCGCGGCGAGTTCGAGGAGCGGCTCAAGGCCGTCCTCAAGGAGATCACGAGCGCCGAGGGGCGGTTCATCGTCTTCATCGACGAGACGCACACCATCGTCGGCGCTGGTAGGACCGAGGGCTCGCCCGACGCGGGCAACATGCTCAAGCCGGCGCTCGCGCGCGGCGAGCTGCGCGTCGTCGGCGCCACGACGCTCGACGAGTACCGCAAGTACATCGAGAAGGACGCCGCCCTCGAGCGCCGCTTCCAGCCGGTGTACGTCGGCGAGCCGAGCGTCGAGAGCACGATCGCGATCCTGCGCGGGCTCAAGGAGCGCTACGAGGCGCACCACGGCGTGCGCATCACCGACGGCGCGGTGGTGGCGGCGGCGACGCTGTCGCATCGCTACATCGGCGACCGCTTCCTCCCCGACAAGGCGATCGACCTGCTCGACGAGGCGTCGTCGCGGCTCCGCATCGAGATCGACTCGATGCCGCAGGAGATCGACGAGGTCGAACGCCGCATCGTGCAGCTGCAGATCGAGCAGGCCGCGCTCAAGAAGGAGAAGGACCCGGCCTCCGTGGAGCGGCTGGCGAACCTGGAGCGCGAGCTGGCCGAGCTGCGCGAGCGCTCGCAGGCGATGAAGGCGCAGTGGCAGCAGGAGAAGGACACGCTTGGCGCGGTCGGCACGATCAAGCAGGAGATCGAGCAGGCGCGCACCGAGGCGGAGCAGGCCACGCGGCAGGGCGACCTGCAGCGCGCGGCCGAGATCACCTACGGGCGCATCCCCGAGCTGCAGCGCAAGATGACCGAGGCGGAGGCGCGGCTCGCCAGCAACGACGGGCGCCCGCAGTTCCTGAAGGAGGAGGTGGGGGCCGACGACATCGCCGAGGTGGTGGCGAAGTGGACGGGCATCCCGGTCACGCGGATGATGGAGAGCGAGCGCGCGCGCCTCACGAAGCTCGACGAGGAGCTGGGCAAGCGCGTCATCGGGCAGCAGGAGGCGGTGCAGGCCGTCGCCAACGCCGTGCGGCGCAGCCGCGCCGGGCTGCAGGACCCCAACCGCCCGATCGGCTCCTTCATCTTCCTCGGCCCCACGGGCGTCGGGAAGACGGAGACGGCGCGCGCGCTGGCGGAGTTCCTGTTCGACGACGAGCACGCGCTCGTGCGCATCGACATGTCGGAGTACATGGAGAAGCACGCGGTCGCGCGGCTCATCGGCGCGCCGCCGGGCTACGTCGGCTACGAGGAGGGCGGGCAGCTCACCGAGGCCGTGCGGCGCCGGCCGTACTCGGTCATCCTGTTCGACGAGATCGAGAAGGCGCACCAGGACGTGTTCAACATCCTGCTGCAGATCCTCGACGACGGGCGGCTCACCGACTCGCAGGGCCGCACGGTCGACTTCCGCAACGCGGTCGTCATCATGACGTCCAACATCGGCAGCTCGTACATCCTGGAGCACGCCGACGACAACTGGGAGCTGGTCGAGGCCGAGGTGTCGAACGCGCTGCGCGAGCACTTCCGCCCGGAGTTCCTCAACCGCGTGGACGACATCATCATCTTCCACCCGCTCGGCGAGGAGCACATCGACCGCATCATCGACCTGCAGCTCGGGCGCCTGCGCAAGCTGCTGGCCGACAAGAAGCTGTCGCTGGAGCTGACGCCGAACGCGCGGCGGCTGCTGGTGACGGAGGGCTACGATCCGTCGTTCGGCGCGCGTCCGCTGAAGCGCGCGATCCAGCGGCTGCTCCAGAACCCGCTCGCCATGGCGGTGCTCGAGGGCCAGTTCGCCGAGGGCGACCGCATCCGCGCCGACTCGGCGCGGAACGGGCAGCTGACGTTCGAGAAGGCGGAGGAACCGGCGGTCGCGACCGTCTGACGCGGCCGTCTGACGCGGCCGCCTGAAGCGCCCGAGCGGCGTCGATCGACGCGCGTCGTCGCACGCACCCCGGGTGGTCCGCGATCGCGGGCTGCCCGGGGTACTGCGTTTGCGCCGCGGCGGCGCCCGGGCGCGAACGGGCGCCATCCGCACGACTCAGCCGCGAGGGACCATGCAGCGACGCAACCTGGACTTCCAGATCCCGCTCACGCGCGAGCAGTGGCAGCAGCTCGGCGACAGCGCCAACCTCCGGCCGGACTACGGCGTGCTCCGGTGGGACCCCACGGAGTTCGACGTCATCCGGGTCGCGATGCAGCAGGACGAGCATCCGGCCGGGTTCGCGCAGGCGGTGCCGCAGCAGGACGCCGTCACGGGCGACGACCGCGAGGTCGCGCGCTTCGTCTACAACGACGGGCGGCCGTTCGCCGAGCTGCAGCCGCCCCCGAACCTGACGCGGCCGGCCGTCAGCCCCGACGAGGAGCGGGCGCTCGACCAGCAGCTCGAGCGCTGGGTGCGCGAAAAGTGGCACGGGCTGCTGCGTGACTCGGGCATCGACTTCGATCGCGGCGCGCTGCCGCTCGACGAGCCGAACTCCCCGCGCTGAGCCGGGCGCCGACCGGTCCGCCGAGCGGGGCTGGCGGGGGAGGGCGCACCGGGCCAGCGTTCGTTCATGTACGCGGCCTGCCTCTTCTGTCATCGCGCGCTCGGCCGGAACGCGGTCCTCGCGTCGTTCCCGGTCGGCGGGCAGCTGGCGTACGACGCGGCTCGCGGGCGGCTATGGGTCGTGTGTCCGCACTGCGCGCGCTGGAACCTCACGCCGCTGGAGCAGCGGTGGGAGGCGATGGAGGAGGCGGAGCGTCGCTTCCGCGACGCGCGCGTGCGCGCGGCGACCGACGAGATCGCGCTCGCGCGGGTGCCCGGCGGGCTGACGCTCGTGCGCGTGGGGCGCGCGCCGCAGCGCGAGCTGACCGCGTGGCGCTACGGCCGCGAGCTCGCCCGTCGGCTCTGGCGGACGGCCGGCGTCGCCGCCGGCGGAACGGTCGCGCTGGGCGCGCTGGCGGCCGGCGGCGCGGCGGCGGGGCTCGGCCTCCGACCGGAGCTGATGCTCCCGTTCCTCCATCCCGCGATCGCCGTGCTGGCGCTGCAGGCGGGTGGTCTCGGGCTGAGCCTGCGTCCGGTGCGCGTCCCGGGCCCGGACGGCCGCGTCTACGAGGTCTTCCGCTCCGAGTTCGAGGGCCTGTACCTGGAGCCCGTGGACGACGCGGGATGGCGCCTGCGGCTCAAGCACGGATACGGATCGCTCTCCCTCGACGGGCAGGCCGCGGTCGACGCGCTGCGTCCGCTGCTGGCGCGCATCAACCGGCGCGGTGCGCTCCGGTCGCGGGCGCTCGACGCGGCGCGGTGGATCGACGTGCACGGCGGGCCGGCGGCGACGGTCGTGGCGCTGGCGCGGGCGTCGCGGGCGCGCGGCGGCGACTTCGAGGCGCGCCGTCGCGCGTACGAGAGTGGCGAGATCGTGGAGCGCGATCCGTTCGCGAAGAACGAGGTGCCGGGCAACGCCGGAGCGGTGCACCGCATGTCGTCCGTGGAGCGCCTGGCGCTCGAGGTCGCGATGGTCGAGGACGCGGAGCGGCGCGCGATGGAGGAGGAGCTCGCCCCGCTCGCCCGCGCGTGGCAGGAGGCCGAGGCGATTGCGGCGATCGCCGACGGGCTGGCGCTCCCCGCGTCGGTCGAGCGCCGCGCCGCCGAGATGCGCTCGGCGCTCCCGCCGGGCGACGCGCGTGGTTAGACCTGCGGCATGAGCAACGACGACGAGCGGTGGATGCTGGCCGCGCTGGCGGCGGCCGAGGAGGCGGGGCCGGCCGGGGACGTGCCGGTGGGCGCCGTGATCGTGCGCGGCGACGCCGTGCTCGCCACGGCGTCCAACCGCACCGTCCGCGACCAGGATCCGACCGCGCACGCCGAGGTGCTCGCGCTGCGGGCCGCCTCGGCGGCGGTCGGCGCGTGGCGGCTCTCGGGGTGCACGCTGTACGTGACGCTGGAGCCGTGCGCGATGTGCGCGGGGGCGCTCGTGCTCGCGCGCGTCGACCGGGTCGTCTTCGGCGCGTGGGACGACAAGGCGGGAATGGCGGGCTCGGTCGGCGACGTGCTGCGGCACCCGCGGCTCAACCACCGGCCGCACGTGCGCGGCGGCGTGCGGGAGGCGGAATGCGGCGAGCTGCTGCGCGCCTTCTTCGCGGCGCGGCGCGCTCCGGAAACCGGCGCTCCCGTCCGTTGACACCCCAGCCATGCGCCGCTAATCTACGAGGCTGTTGGGACCCTGTTGGACAGGTGGCCGAGTGGTTGAAGGCACCGGTCTCGAAAACCGGCATACCGGCAACGGTATCGTGAGTTCGAATCTCACCCTGTCCGTCGCGGTGGGGGCTTGAGCGATCAAGCTCCCACCGCTTTCGTCAGAGGACCGTCGCGACGGTCCGCACGCCGCCGCGGCTCGCTCGCGGCACCCCGGACAGGTGGCCGAGTGGTCGAAGGCGCACCGCTGGAAACGGTGTAGACGTCAAAAGCGTCTCGTGGGTTCGAATCCCACCCTGTCCGTGACGGCGGTTCCGCCGCCCAGCTGATCGCCCGGTCGCCTGCCGACCGGGCGATCGTGCGTTCCGGGCATACCGGGCGTCGCACGCGCCGCGTTTGAGCGACGGCGCCGAGGCGCCGAGACTCGGAGGCCATGGCCTCCGCCCTCCCGCCGATCGATCGCCGCACCGGCCCCGCGCCGCTCCTCGCCCCCGAGCGCGTCCCGCCGCTGCGCGTCACGCGTCGCCGGCTGGGCGTCGTGCTGGTCGGGTACACGGCCGGGATCGGGGTGCTCGCCGCCGCGTCGGCCGCGCCGCTCCGGTGGCCCGAGGCGCCGGACGTCGGGTGGTCGCTCGCGCCCGCGCTGGCCGCGGCGCGCTTCGCCCAGGGGGCGGTCCTCGGCGCGCTGCTCGCCTACGCGCGGCGCCGCGCCGGCAACGCACGGCTGGGCCTCGCCCTCGGCGCCGCGCTCGGCGCGGTGCTGGCCCTCGTCGGACTGGCGCAGGAGGAGGTGCTGCGGCCGCTGCCCGTCGTGCCGGCCGCGCTCGGCGGAGCGGCGGCCGCCGTCGCTACGGCGCTGCTCCTCCGGCGGTGGCACGCGCGCCGCGCGCTCGCGGGGCTGCTCGCCCTCGACTACCCGCTGGTGGGGGCCGCGTATCTGGCGCTGCCGGTGCTCTGGCTCGGGGCGCAGCGGCCGGTGGAGGGCGGGCTGCCGTGGGAGGCGCTCGCCTTCGCGCTGTTCGGCGGGTCGCTGGCGGCGAGCGTGCGCGCGAGCCGCGGCGTCGCCGCGCGGGGCGGGGTGCCGGGCACCGTGCTGCTCGTCGCGGGCGTCGCGGCCGCGGCGGCGCTGCCGTTCGGCATGCGCGCGCCGTGGCCCTGGCTGGGCGGCGCGGCGGTGGTGGGGCTGCTGGCCGCCGCGCACGCGCCGCGCCTCGATCCCGGCGCGGCCGAGCGACGCTTCGAGCGCCGCGCGCTGGGACGCGCCCTCCCGCTGCTCGCGCTGGCGATCGCGCTGCTGGTCGCCGCGCCCGTGCTCGCGCCGGCGGCGCACTGGTCGGAGGGGCTGGGCGGCGCGTGGCGCGCCACCGCGGGGCTGCGAGTGGCCGACCACGCGGCGCGCCTCGCCCTGCTGGAGCTGGTGGGCGCCGCCACCCTGACCGGCTACGTGGCCGCCGAGTGGCGCGCGCGCCTGGAGGAGCCGCGGCGGCACGTGTGGCGGCAGCTCGCGCCGTGGGCGGCGGGCCTCGTCGCCGCGACGGAGCTGCTGCGCGGCTTCCTGCCTTCCGACGCGACGCAGCTGGTCCGCGCGCTCGTCACGCTGGGCGCGGTGCGGGCGGGCGTCGCGCTGTACCATCTGCAGCGCGACCACGTGCGGGCGCTCGTGCAGGTGGGGCAGGGCGCGTCGCGCGTGCGCGCGCTCGTCGTCGAGGGGCGCGGCTCGCCGTCCGCGCGGCCCGGTTATATTGGCCGCTCATGGCACCCAAACACACCGTCGTCCTCGACGCGCGCGCCATGGAGCGCACCGTCAAGCGCATGGCCGACGAGATCGTCGAGCTCAACGCGGGCACCGAAGGGCTGATCGTCGTCGGCATCCAGCGCCGCGGCGTGCAGCTGGCCGACCGCATCGTCCGCGCGATCCGCGACGCCGAGGGCGTGGACGTCCCGCGCGGCGCGCTGGACATCACGCTCTACCGCGACGACCTGCAGACCGTGGGACCGCGCCCGGTCGTCGGTCCGACCTCGCTGCCCGGCAACATCGACGGGAAGCGCGTCGTGATCATCGACGACGTGCTGTACACCGGCCGCACCGTGCGCGCCGCGCTGGACGAGCTGGCCGACTTCGGCCGGCCGGCGCGCATCCAGCTCGCGGTCCTGGTGGACCGCGGCGGGCGCGAGCTGCCGATCCATGCCGACGTCGTGGGCAAGCGGCTGGACGTGCCGGACGGCGGCCACGTCGACGTGTTCGTGACGGAGCTCGACGAGCGCGACGCCGTCATCCTCGTACCCGGCGCGGAGGGCGCGTGACCCCCGCGATCCGACTCGGCAAGGACCTGCTCGGCCTCGAGCCGCTGTCGACCGAGCAGATCCGACTGATCCTGGACACGGCCGAGCCGTTCAAGGAGATCAGCGAGCGGGCGATCAAGAAGGTGCCGACGCTGCGCGGGCAGACGGTCGTCAACCTGTTCTTCGAGGCGTCGACGCGCACGCGCGTGTCGTTCGAGTTCGCCGAGAAGCGCATGAGCGCGGACACGGTGAGCATCGCGGCGAGCGGGTCGAGCGTGTCGAAGGGCGAGACGCTGGTCGACACGGCGCGCAACCTCGAGGCGATGCGGATCGACATGGTGGTCGTCCGCCACGGCTCGTCGGGGGCGGCGCAGTTCCTCGCCGAGCGCATCGAGTCGAACGTCATCAACGCCGGCGACGGGACGCACGAGCATCCGACGCAGGGACTGCTCGACCTCCTGACGCTGCGCGACCGGTTCAAGTCGCTCGAGGGGCGCCGGGTGTGCATCGTGGGCGACGTGCTGCACTCGCGCGTCGCCCGCTCGAACATCTGGGGGCTGAAGAAGATGGGCGCGCAGGTCGGCGTGTGCGGGCCGCGCTCCCTCCTCCCGAACGCCATCGACGACCTCGAGGTCGAGGTGTTCGAGCGCATCGAAGCGGCGATCGAGTGGGCCGAGGCGCTCAACGTGCTGCGGCTGCAGCTGGAGCGCATGCAGGCCGGCTACATCCCGAGCCTGCGCGAGTACAACCGCGTGTTCGGCGTCACGCGCGAGCGGCTGGAGCGAGCGCCGCGCGACATCCTCATCCTCCATCCCGGGCCGATGAATCGGGGCGTCGAGATCGACAGCGACGTCGCCGACGGGCCACACAGCGTGATCCTCGATCAGGTGACGAACGGCGTGGCCGTGCGCATGGCGGTGCTCTATCTCCTCGCCGGCGGGGAGCCGGCGCTGGCCGACGCGGCGATGTCCGCGGGCCGCGGCCGCGGAGGGGACGCGTGAGCGCGCCCGCGCGCCGCCCCATCCTCCTGACCGGCGGGCGGGTGCTCGATCCGTCGCAGGGGCTGGACCTCGCGGTCGGCGACGTGCTGCTGATCGACGGGAAGATCGAGCACGCGGGCGAGCGCGTCGCGCGCCCCGAGGGCGCGGAGGTCGTCGACTGCGCGGGGCTCGTCGTGTCGCCGGGGTTCGTGGACGTGCACTGCCACCTGCGCGAGCCCGGGCGCGAGGACGTCGAGACGATCGCCACGGCCGCACGCGCGGCGGTGGCGGGCGGCTTCACGGCGGTGTGCGCGATGCCGAACACCGATCCCGTGACCGACAACCAGGCGGCGGTCGGCTTCATCATCAGCCAGGCGAAGCGCGCCGCGGCGGCGCGCGTCTATCCGATCGGCGCGATCACGCTCGGCCAGCGCGGCGAGGCGCTCGCGGAGTTCGGCGAGATGGTGGGCGCCGGCGCGGTGGCCGTGAGCGACGACGGCAAGCCGGTCGTCTCCTCGCAGATGATGCGCACCGCGCTGGAGTACGCGCGCACGTTCGGCATCCCGGTGGCGGATCACTGCGAGGATCCGACGCTGGCGCACGGCGGCGCGATGAACGAGGGCGCGATGTCGATGAAGCTCGGCCTCAAGGGCATCCCCGCCGAGGCCGAGGAGATCATGGCGATCCGCGACATCCTGCTCGCGCGGCGCACCGGCGGCCACGTGCACCTGTGCCACATGAGCACCAAGGGCTCCGTGGAGCTGATCCGCTGGGGGAAGGAGCGGCAGATCAACGTGACGGCCGAGGTGTGCCCGCACCACCTCTCGCTCACCGAGGCGGAGGTGGACGGCTACGACACGAACGCGAAGATGAACCCGCCGCTGCGCACCGCGGAGGACGTCGAGGCGCTGCAGCAGGCGGTGCGCGACGGCACGATCGACGTCGTGGCGACGGATCACGCGCCGCACCACTACGACGAGAAGGAGCGCGAGTTCGCCGACGCGCCGAACGGCATCGTCGGGCTGGAGACCGCGCTGGCGGTGCTCGTGACCTGGCTCGTCGAGCCGGGGATCCTGACGTACGCGCAGCTGGTCGACAAGATGGCGTGCGCGCCGGCGCGCATCTTCAACCTGCCGGGCGGCACGCTGCGCCGCGGCGCGGTGGCCGACGTGACGGTGTTCGACCCGACGCGCGCGTGGACGGTCGATCCCAAGGGTTTCCGCTCGAAGGGGCGCAACTCGCCGTACGCGGGGCGCACGCTGCGCGGCCGCACGGTGTGCACGGTGGTCGACGGCCGCGTCGTGTACCGGGAGGCGATCGAGGCGGCGCAGGCGTGACGCGCCACGCGGACGCGGCGGCGCGCGCGGCGATCGTGCGCGTCTGCCGCCGGCTGTGGGAGCGCGGGCTGATCGCGGGACCGGACGGCAACGTGTCGGTGCGCGTGGGCGCCGATCGGCTGCTCGTGACGCCGGCGGGCGCGAGCAAGGTCGACGTCCGCGAGGCCGATCTGGTCGAGGTCGACCTCGAGGGGCGGCGCGTGGGCGGCACGCGCGACGCGACGTCCGAGCTGGCGATGCACCTCGCGATCTACGCGGCGCGGCCCGACGTGCAGGCGATCGTGCACGCGCACCCGCCGACGGCCACCGGCTTCGCGGTCGCCGGGGAGACGCTCCCCGACGGCGTGCTGCCCGAGCTGGTGTGCCAGATGGGCGCGGTGGCGCTGGTGCCGTACTTCACGCCCGGCACCCCGGCGGCGGCGTCGGCCCTGGCGCCCTATCTTTCGGCCCACGACGCCTTCCTGCTGGCGAACCACGGGGCGACCACGGTGGGCGCGACGCTGGAGGCGGCGCACCGCCGGATGGAGAGCCTCGAGCACGGCGCGCGCATCCTCCTGGCGGCGCGACTCGTCGGGCGCGTGACGCCCCTCACGGACGAACAGCGCGCGGCGCTCCAGGCTCCGGCGCGAGCCGGCGGGGCGCACACGACGGCGGCGGCAGCAGCGGCGGCAGCAGCGGCGGCAGCACCCGTCGGCACGGTGGCAGGATCCACGGCAGCACCCATGGCAGCACCCACGGCACCGCCGCGCGACGGCGGGGAGGCAGGATGACGGACGGAACGACCCTCCCGCTGGACGAGATCCGCGGACTGGTGGCGGAGCGCACGCGCTTCGAGACGTGGCTGAGCACCCTCGAGGCGCGGCGCAGCGCGACCCCCGCGCACGTCTTCGAGCGCGTCTGGCAGGACTACGACGGCCGCCGCCAGCGGGCCGCGGACGCCCTCGGCGGACACCTGGGCGCGCTGCGCGACGCGGAGTCGCGCCTGGCCGCGCGGCACGAGGAGCTGTCGCGGGCGCTCGCCGATCGTCGCGACGCGATGGCGGAGGTCGAGCTGCGTGCCCTGGTCGGCGAGTTCGAGCCCGAGGAGGGTGAGCGGCTGCGCGGCGAGGTCGAGCGCGCGATCGCGGAGCTGGAGCGCGAGTCCGACGGGGTGAACGGCGAGCTGGCGGACGTGCGCGGGCTCGTGGCGCAGGTGCGCGGCCCCGAGGCGCCGGCCGCCTCCGCGCCGGTCGAGGAGACCGCCGCCACGCCCGGGGACATGGTCGCGACGGGCGGCCGCGACGACTTCGCGAACGTCGGCGGCTTCGACGGCGCGCCGATGATCGGCGAGCGGCTCGACGCGCGCGGCGCGGTGGGTGGCGACCAGCGCTTCGCGCCCGGCGCCGATCCGCTCATGGGGGGCGAGAGCAGCGGCCGCGAGACGCCGACCGGCGGGTTCGCGGCGCAGGGGCTGGCGCAGGCCGCCCGCGGCGTGCCGACCGCGCGCCCGGACGAGTCGCTGGGCGGCGCCGCGACCCAGAAGACGCTGCGCTGCCAGGAGTGCGGCGCGATGAACTTCCCGACCGAGTGGTACTGCGAGCGCTGCGGCGGGGAGCTGGCCGCGCTCTGAGCGCGGCGGCCTCCCGCGGGAGCACGGGGCGCGAAGCGACGCGGGGCCGGTCCAGTGATGGACCGGCCCCGCGTCGTGTGCTGCCGGAGGAGCTGCCGCCGGCGCGCTGCCGCCGGGTGCGATCAGGCCGTCGCGGTGGCGGCCTTGCGGGCGAGCTGGCTCTTGTGGCGCGCCGCCTTGTTCTTGTGGATCAGGCCCTTGCGGGCGGCGCGGTCGAGCAGGCTCACGGCGAGCGCGGTCGACTCACCAGGCGCGCTCTCGGCGCGCGCCTTCTTGAGCGCGGTCCGCAGCGCCGAGCGCTGCGCGCGGTTGCGCACAGCCGCGGCGCGCGACTTCCGCATGTTCTTCTTGGCGGACGCGATGTTCGGCACTTTGGAGAACTCTCAGGCAGATGACAGACGTGGACGCGCACGGCGCGCGAAGCATCCAAGGCTAGCCCGGCCGGTCGGCCATGTCAAGGCGCGACATGGGGTTGGAGCGGTGCGGCGCTTTGACTTGCCCCGGAGGCGCCGCTAGGTTTCGCCGCGCTCTCGCCGCCGCGCACGCCCCTCCCCGCCGGCCGCGTGCCTTCCGGCCGATCGTCGGCGCCGTGCGCGCCTCCGCGCCGTCCCTCCCGCTTCCGCACTCGGTGGACCTGCGCACCCTCGCCCTCGTCGCTCCCGTCCTGCTGTTCGCGATGGTCGCGCACGAGTACGCCCACGGCTACGCCGCGCTGAAGCAGGGCGACACGACGGCCCGCGACCTGGGGCGCCTGACCTGGAATCCGGTCAAGCACATCGACCCCTTCATGACGGTGATCCTGCCGCTCATGCTGTGGTACGCGGGCGGGCCGATCTTCGGCGGCGCCAAGCCGGTGCCCGTCGATCCGCGCAACTTCAGGAACTACCGGCGCGGCGACATCATCGTCTCGCTGGCGGGGATCGCGGCGAACCTGCTGATCGCGGTGGTGAGCGTGGGGCTCATGGTGCTCTTCGGGGTGCTCGGGCAGCAGATGCCCGACGCGACGCCGACGCTCGCGATCCTGCAGGACATGGCGCACAAGAGCGTGATGATCAACCTCATGCTCGCGGCGTTCAACCTCCTGCCGTTGCCGCCGCTCGACGGCTCGCACGTGCTGAAGCACCTGCTCCCGCCGGCCTGGGCGATCCGCTACCAGGAGCTCGGCCGCTTCGGCTTCCTGCTGCTCCTGCCGCTGCTCTACCTGGGGCTCATCAGCTACTGGATGGCGCCGGCGTACCGGTTGACGCAGGCCGCGACGCGCTTCGCCTCGCCGTACTTCCTCCCGGGCGTCGGCCTGTGATCGCGACCGCCCACCCCACCGGCACGCTCCTGCAGCCGCCCGCGCCCACGGCCGGTCGCGAGGACGGCGCGATGCCGGCGACGTTCGTCGTCGAGCTGCCCGAGTTCTCGGGGCCGCTCGACCTGCTGCTGTCGCTGATCCGCGACGAGCGGCTGGACGTCTACGACATCCCGATCGCGCGCGTGGCCGAGCAGTTCCTGGCGCGCATCAAGCACCTCGCGCTCGACGAGGCGGCCGACTACCTGGAGATGGCCGCGCGCCTGCTGCGCATCAAGGCGCAGCTCCTGCTGCCGCGCAGCGGCGACGAGGAGGCGTGGGAGGACCCGCGCGCGGAGCTCGTGCGCCGGCTGCTCGAGTACCAGCAGATCCGCGAGGTCGTCGAGCACCTCGACCGCCTGGGCGAGGAGCGCCGCGACCGCTTCGTGCGCGGATCGAGCGCGGTAGCGGCGGTGCTGCCGGCGGGCGTGCCGCCGCTCGCGCTCTCGCTGACCGAGCTGCTGACGGCGGTCGACCGCGTGCTGCGCGTGGCGAAGGAGCCCACGGTGCACGACGTCGTGCCGCGCGCGCTCGACGTGGCCGGCGCGATCACCTCGGTGCGCGGCGCGCTGGCGCTGCGTGCGCGCACGCGCTGGACCGAGGTCGTGGGCGCCGACGCCGAGCCGTGGCAGATCCTGAGCGTCCTCCTCGCCCTGCTGGAGATGGCGAAGCTCGGGGAGCTGCGGCTCCAGCAACCGAAACCGTTCGCGATCGTGGAGATCACGCGTGAGTCCCCTGGCGAAGCTGCTTGAAGCGGCGCTGTTCGCGAGCAGCCGTCCGGTGCCGTTCGACGAGCTGCGCGCCCTCGACCCCAACGCGTCGCCCGAGGACGTGCAGGGCGCGCTCGACGGGCTGCGCGCGCACTACGACGATCCCGAGACCGGCCACGCCTTCGAGCTGGTCGAGCAGGGGGGCGGCTGGCAGCTGCTGACGCGCGCGGAGTACACCGAGGCGATCGAGCGCGCGCAGCTCGCCCAGCGCCCGCAGCGGCTCTCGGCGGCCTCGCTGGAGACGCTCGCGATCATCGCCTACCGGCAGCCGATCGGGCGCGCCGAGGTCGAGGAGATCCGCGGCGTGTCGGTCGGCGGCGTGCTGAAGGCGCTGCTGGAGCGCGGCCTGATCGACATCGTGGGCCGGTCGGAGGGGCTGGGCCGCCCCCTCCTGTACGGCACCACCCCCGCATTCCTGGAGCAGTTCGCGCTGCGGCACCTGGAAGAGCTGCCGCGCGCCGACGAGCTGGCGGTCGCACTCCGCGCCGACCCGCGCCCGCTGTGATCACCCGCATGGAGACCCGCCCGTGACCCCGCGCGACACGAACGCCCGCGACCGCGGCTCGCGGCCGGGGAAGCCGGCCGCCCGGCAGTCGTCCTCGCGCGGCGCGCCGTCGCGCGGGGCGCCGGCCCGGAGCGGCGCCCCCGCCCGCGGCGGCGCGCCCGCGCGGGGCGCCTCCAAGGGGGCGGGCGCCGGCCGCCCGACGGGCGCGCGCGGAGCCGCGCCCCGGAGCGCCGGCGGCCGCGATCGCGACGAGCGCGGGCCGGCGCGTCCGCCGCGGGCGTCGTCGTTCGCCCGGAGCGAGGCCACGGAGCGCCCCGCGCGCGGCGACCGGTTCGAGCGGCCCGCGCGCGCCGCGCGTCCGGAGCCGGCGGAGCGCGACGCCTGGACGACGCAGCGTCCGAGCCCCGAGCGCGCGCCGCGCCCCGAGCGCGGCGACGGCGCGGCGTGGCGGGAGCGGGAGAAGGCGAAGAAGGCGCCGAAGGTCACCAAGCGCCCGTTCCGGCCGCGCGAGGAGTCGCCCGACGACCGCGCGTTCGGCGAGCGCTCGGCGGCGCCGGCCGGCCGCTCCGCGAGCCCGCGGCCGCGCAGCCGCGACGCGGGTGCCGGGCGCGGCGGGGACGAGCCGGTGCGCCGCGGCGGGCCGCAGCTGCCCGCCGGCGCACCGGGGCGCGGACCGTCGCGCGCGGCGCGGCGCGAGCAGGCGCGCGGGCTCGACCGGCCGGTCGAGCGCGAGGAGGCGCGTCCCCTCGGGCGGCCGGCCGCGCGCCCGGCTGCCCGTCCGGCGGCACGTCCGGCGCCCCGCACGGCCGGGGGGGCCGAGACGGACCGTCCGGCCCCGCGCGGCCCCGCACGCGAGCGGCCGAGCGCCGACCGTCCGGGCGCCGACCGCCCGACGCGCGAGCGTCCCGTGCGCGACCGCTCGACGGGCAGCAGCTCGGCGCGCCGGCCGCGGCCGAAGTCCGCGGAGGAGCGCGCCGCGATCGCGCCGCGCAACGCGAAGCCGGTCGCGTCGGGGCCGATGCGCCTGCAGCGCGTGCTGGCGCGCGCCGGGCTCTCGTCGCGCCGCCAGGCGGAGACCATGATCGCGGCGGGGCGCGTGCTGGTGAACGGCAAGCCGGCGCAGCTGGGGCAGACGGTCGACCCCGCGCGCGACGCGGTGACGCTCGACGGCGCGGCGGTGCGCGGGCCGGTCGCGGCGCAGTGGATGGTGCTCCACAAGCCGGCCGGCATGCTCACGACGCGGCGCGATCCGCAGGGGCGGCCGACGATCTTCGACATCGTGCCCGAGGTGCCGGGGCTCACGTACGTCGGCCGGCTGGACTACATGACCGAGGGCGTGCTCCTGCTGACCACCGACGGCGAGGCGGCGCACCGGCTGACGCATCCGAGTCACGAGGTCGAGCGCACCTACGTCGCGGTCGTGCGCGGCAACGCGGCGGCAGCCGTGCGGCAGGCGCGCAAGGGCATCGAGCTCGAGGACGGGATGGTGCATCCGACGGACGTGCAGGCGCGTCCGCTCGGCAACCGCCGCTCGGAGTTCGAGATCACGATCACGGAGGGGCGCACGCGCGAGGTGCGCCGCGTCTGCGAGGCGCTCGGCCTCGAGGTCGAGCGGCTGGTGCGCGTGCGCTTCGGGCCGGTGAAGCTGGGCGGGCTCGCCTCGGGCAGCGTCCGCCCGCTGACGGTGACGGAGTCGCGCGTGATCGACGCGCTGGTGCACGCGGCGCCCAAGGAGCGCCTCCCGCACGATCCCTGGGGCGACGAGTGACGCGGCGGTAGCGCGGTGCCCGGCACCGGACGCGAACCTGCGTCGCATGGCCGGGTACTGGGCGAGCGGGGCCGTGTGAGCGTGGCGCGGTCGGGCTCGCTCGCGGTCCCGTTCTTGTAACGAGGGAGGACGGCGCGGCGCCGAGGCGCGCGCCGGCGGTGCGCGGCCATCAGGGCCGCGCGCCGATCCACCGACAGCGCAATCGACACGTGGGGACGACGATCTCGCAGGCCGCGTCGGCAGACGCGGCACTGGTGCAGGGAGTGGTGCGGCAGGTCGCCCGGCGCGTCGTCGGGCAGGACTACATGGTCGAGCGGCTGCTCATCGGGCTGCTCACCGGCGGCCACGTGCTCCTCGAGGGCGTTCCCGGCCTCGCGAAGACGCTGACGGTGCGCACGCTCGCCGAGACGATCAGCACGACCTTCCAGCGCATCCAGTTCACGCCCGACCTGCTCCCGGCCGACGTCGTCGGCACGCAGGTGTTCGACCAGGCGAGCGGGCAGTTCTCGGTCAAGAAGGGGCCGATCTTCGCCAACGTCCTCCTCGCCGACGAGATCAACCGCGCGCCGGCGAAGGTGCAGTCGGCGCTGCTGGAGGCGATGCAGGAGAAGCAGGTGACGATCGGCGGGCAGACGTTCAAGCTCCAGGAGCCGTTCCTCGTGCTCGCGACGCAGAACCCGATCGAGCAGGAGGGCACCTATCCGCTCCCCGAGGCGCAGCTCGACCGCTTCATGCTCAAGCTCCGCGTGGGCTACCCGACGCGCGACGAGGAGAAGGAGATCATGCGGCGCATGGCGGGCGGCGAGCCGATCACGGTGACCGCCACCGCGACGCCCGAGGAGATACTCGAGGCGCGGCGCCGCATCGCGGAGCTGTACATGGACGAGCGCATCGTCGACTACATCGTCGAGATCGTGCACGCCACGCGCGCGCCGGTCGAGGCGGGGCTCGGCGACATCGCGCCGCTGATCGAGTTCGGCGCCAGCCCGCGCGCCACGATCGCCCTCGCGCAGGCCTCGCGCGCGCACGCCTTCCTGCGCGGCCGCACCTTCGTCACGCCGGACGACGTGAAGGCGATCGCGCCGGACGTGCTGCGCCACCGCGTGCTCACCTCCTTCGAGGCGGACGCCGAGGAGGTGACGAGCGACGACATCGTCGCGCGCGTGCTGGAGCGGGTGGAGAGTCCGTGATCTTCCGGCGCCGCGGGCGGGCCGAGGCGGCGGGTGCCGCGACGTCGCCGGCGGACGCCGCGTCCGACCGCGCCCGCTCGGCGGCGCGCGTGCTCGGACGCCGCGAGTCGGCCGCCGAGGGGCCCGCGCCGTCGCCGGCCACGCCGGCGTCGATCCGCGCCACGCGCGCCGAGGGCGCGACGCCGACGGTGCCCCCCGAGGTGCTGCGCCAGGTGCGCTTCATCGAGCTGCGCACACGGGGCCCGGTGAACTCGCTGTTCGCCGGCGAGTACCGCTCCGTGTTCAAGGGGCAGGGGATGGAGTTCGCCGAGGTGCGCGAGTACCAGCCCGGTGACGAGGTGCGCGCGATCGACTGGAACGTCACCGCGCGCATGCGGCGGCCATTCGTGCGCCAGTACGAGGAGGAGCGCGAGCTGACGGTGATGCTCGCCGTCGACCTCTCGGGCTCCGAGCGCTTCGGCACCGCGCGCCGCTTCAAGAGCGAGCTGGCGACGGAGCTGGCGGCGGTGCTCGCGCTGGCGGCGGTGCGCAACAACGATCGGGTCGGGCTCGTGCTGTTCACCGACCGCGTCGAGCAGGTGGTGCGCCCGCGCAAGGGACGACGGCATGCGCTGCGGCTGCTGCGCGACCTGCTGGTCGCGGAGCCGGTGGGCACCGGCACGAGCGTCGCCGCGGCGGCCGACTATCTCGGGCGGCTGCTGTCGCACAAGGCGATCGTCTTCATCGTCTCCGACTTCGAGGATCCGGGGCTGGAGCGCCCGCTGAAGCGCCTCGCGCTGCGGCACGACGTCATCGCCGTGACGGTCGAGGACCCGGGCGAGCTCACGCTCCCGGACGTCGGGCTCGCGCGCTTCGTCGATCCCGAGACGGGGGAGCAGGTCGACGTCGACACGAGCGATCCGCGCGTGCGGCAGGCGTTCGACACGCAGGTGACGCAGGACCGCGAGGCGCGCCAGCGCCTGCTGCGGCGGCTGGCGATCGACGAGGTGCCGGTGCGCACCGATCAGGGCTACGTCGAGCCGCTGCTCAAGTTCTTCCGCGCGCGGGAGACGCGCGCGCAGCGGTGACGCGCGTGCGTGCACCGCGGGGCCTCGCGCGCGTGCGGCGCGCCGCGCTCTCGATCGTCCTCGCGTCGACGGTCGTCGCTCCCGCGCCCGCGCAGCAGCCCGCGCCGGCCGGCGCGCCGCGCGTGCGCCTCGGCACGGCGGTCACGCCCGACACGGTGACCGTGGGCGACCCGTTCGTCGTCACGGTGCGCGTGCAGGCACCGCCGGGTGCGCAGGTCACGTTCCCCGCGGCGCCCGACTCCGGCGCCGGGGTGGAGCTGCTCGATCCCCGCCGCGATCGCGCGGCCGCCGCCGACTCCGGCGACGTCACCGCGACCTACCGCATGGCGGCGTGGGACGTCGGGACGCTGCCGCTCCGACTCGGCGACGTGGTCGTGCGCGTCGACGGCGTGGAGCGGCGCGTGCCGCTCACCGCGCTCGGCGTGCACGTGCGCAGCGTGCTGCCGGCGGACACCGCGCTGCGCGTCCCCAAGCCCGCCCGCGAGCCGATCGCCGATCCGGGGCTCTGGTGGCTTCGCTGGCTGCTGCTCGCGCTCGCGCTGCTGGCGCTCCTCGCGCTGCTGCTCTGGCTCGCGCGCCGGTGGTGGCGCGCCCGGCGCGCCGCCGGCAAGCCCGATGCGGCGTATGCCGCCGCGCTCGCGGCGTTCGAGCGGCTCGACCGGTTGAACCTCGTCGCGTCGGGGGAGCCGGGGCGCCACGTGGCGCTCGCCGAGGAGATCCTGCGCGACTACCTGGCGGCGCGACTGCCCGAGGCGACGCCGTCGCGCACGAGCAGCGAGTTGCGCGCGGCGCTCGCGTCGCGCGTCGAGGTGCCGCACGAGCGGCTCGCCGCGCTGCTCGACACGACGGATCTCGTGAAGTTCGCCGCCTGGCCGATCGCGCCCGCGCCCGCGATCGCGGCCGGCCGCGAGGCGCGCGGCATCGTCGACGACGTGGAGCGTGCGATCCGCGAGCGCGAGGCCCGCGAGCGCGAGGAGGCCGCGGCGCGCGAGCGCGCCGAGCGCGAGGCGCGGCGCCGGTACGAGGAGGAGCAGCGGCGGCGCTCCGCGCGCGGCGGCGACGGGTCGAAGGATCGGGCCGCATGAGCGAGCTCCTGAGCCGCCTCTCCGGATCGCTGTCGTTCGGGGGGCTCGACTTCGCCGCGCCGTGGGTGCTGCTCGCGCTGCTGCTGCTGCCGCTGCTCTGGTGGTGGCGCCGGCGCCGGCGGCGCGGCGCGATCGTCTTCTCGCGCGCGGCGGTGCTCGCGCGCGGGCCGCGGGCGGGCAGAGGCGTGGTGCGCGCGCTGTCGGCGCTGCGGATGCTGGCGCTCGCCGCGTGCGTGGTGGCGCTCGCGCGGCCGCGCACCGGCGCGCGCGCCGAGACGTCGACGACCGAGGGCATCGACATCGTGATCGCGTTCGACATCTCCAGCTCGATGCTCGCCGAGGACTTCCAGCCGGCCAACCGGCTGGAGGTCGCGAAGGCGCGCATCAAGGAGTTCGTCGCGAACCGGCAGTCGGACCGCATCGCGATCGTGCCGTTCGCCGCGGAGGCGCTGACGCAGGTGCCGCTCACGACGGACTATCCCGTCGTGCTGGCCGCCGTCGACGCGGTGCAGTCGGGGCAGCTGGAGGACGGCACCGCGATCGGGACGGCCATCGCGACCGCGGCCAACCGCCTGCGCACGTCGCCGGGGCGCTCGCGCGTCATCATCCTCATGACCGACGGCGAGAGCAACCGCGGCGCGATCGATCCGCGCACGGCGGCGCAGGCGGCCGCGCAGTTCGGGATCCGCATCTACACGGTCGGCGTGGGCACCGAGGGGATGGCGCCGGTGCCGGTCGGCCGCGGGCTCTACGGGCTCCGCTACGAGAACCGCCCCGTGCGCATCGACGAGGCGCTGCTGACCGACGTCGCACGCGTCACGGGCGGCCGCTACTTCCGCGCGCGCGACGCGCAGGCGCTGCAGCGCATCTACGAGCAGATCGACCGGCTGGAGCGCACGCCGGTGAAGGCGCGCACCTACGTCCGCTTCACCGAGGAGTACCGCTGGCCGCTCGGCGTCGCGATCGGCGCGCTGGCGCTCGAGCTGCTGCTGCTGGCGTGGCGAGGACCGCTGCCATGAGGACGCGCTGATGGACGCCACCTGGCTGCGCCACTTCCAGGAGCCCTGGCTGCTGCCGGCGATCGTGCTGCTGCCGGCGCTCGTCGTGGGGCTGCTGCTGACCTGGGCCCGGCGTCGTGCGGTGCGGGCGGCGCGCCTCGGCGAGCAGGCGCTCGTCGCGCGGCTCGCGCCGGAGGTGGTCGACACGCGGGTGCGCTCGCGCATCGTGCGACTCGGCCTCGCCGCCCTGCTGGCGGGCATCGCGCTCGCGGGGCCACGCTGGGGGCTCGCGCGCAACGTCGTGCGCTCGTCGGGGATCGACGTCGTGCTCGCGCTCGACGCGTCGCTGTCGATGATGGCGCAGGACGAGCGCCCGAGCCGCCTGGAGCGGCTCAAGCAGGAGGTGCGGCGGCTGCGCGCGCTCTCGACCGGCGACCGCACCGCGCTCATCGCCTTCGCGGGGCGCAGCTACATCCTCACGCCGCTCACGACCGACCAGGGCGCGCTCGCGCTCTTCCTCGACAACCTCGACCCGTCGGTGGTGGGGCAGGCGGGGAGCTCGCTGGCGCGCGCCATCCGGCAGGGCACCGACCTGCTGCAGGTCGGCCGCTCGGGCGCGGATCGCGCGATCGTGCTGATGAGCGACGGCGAGGCCTTCGAGCCGGTCGAGGAGGTCGAGGCGGCCGCGCGCGACGCGGCGGAGGCGGGGATCAGCCTCGTCACGGTGGGCTTCGGCTCCGAGGCCGGATCGACCATTCCGGTGCGCGAGGGCAACACGGTGAGCGAGAAGCGCGACACCGACGGCGCCGTCGTCGTGAGCCGCTACTCGCCCCGACTGCTCGCGGCGGCCGCGCAGGCGGCGCGCGGCACCTTCATCCCCGCGGAGGCCACCGACAAGGCGGCGCGCGTGCGTGCGGCGCTCTCGGGGCTCCGGGCGCAGCGCCGCGCGCTCGACGCTGGCGAGGACTTGGTGCCGCGCTTCCAGTGGTTCCTCGCGCCGGCGCTGCTGCTGCTCGTGCTCGACACGATCGCGGGGGCCCGGCGCCCCGGCGGCGTGCCGACGCGCGCCGCGCTCCGTCGCCGGCTCTCCGCCGATCCGGACCGCCCGCCGCGCGCCGCCGCCTCGGCGCTCCTCACCACGGTCGCGCTGCCGCTGCTCGCCGCGTCCACGCTGCTGCTCGGCGCGTGCTCGGGCACGAACCCGCTCGCGGGGCGCGACGCCGACGAGGCGCTGGAGGCGTACCGGCGCGGCGACTTCCCGGTCGCGCTCGACGTGTACCGGAATCGCGCGCGGGGCGGCGCGCCGCTCGCGCGCTACAACCTCGGCACCGCGCTCGTCGCCTCCGATTCGCTGGAGGCGGCCCGTGCGCCGCTCGACGAGGCGCGCCGCGCGCGCGATCCCGAGGTCCGCTGGCGGGCGCACTTCAACCTCGGCCTCGCGCACCTCGAGCGTGGGCTCGCGATGCAGGGCGACAGCGCGCGCGGGGAGCTCGACGCGGCGCTCGCCCTCTACAAGCGCGCGCTGCTCATGCGGCCGACGGACGCCGACGCCAAGTGGAACTACGAGCTGGCGCTGAAGAAGCGGCAGGAGCAGAGCGGCGGCGGTGGCGGAGGAGGGGGCGGGGGCGGCGGACAGTCGGACTCGCAGGGCACGCCGCCCCCGGAGGCCCCGCCGCAGCAGCAGCCGCGTCCGGCCGGCGGGCTCGGCCAGCGCCAGGCCGAGGAGCTGCTCAACGCCGCGGCGCGCGACGAGCGCGACGTCCAGGGGCGCCGGCAGCGCCAGAATCCGCCGCCCCCGCCCCCGGGCGGCAAGGACTGGTGACGCGGGCGTGCGCGTCGACGCGATCCGAACGGCCGGGGTGGTGGTGCGGGCGCGCGCGGCCGTGCAGACTGCGCGCATGCAGGAGTCGAGCAGGATGAGCGCGGGACGCCGCGGGACGCGGAACGGGAGGCGCGGGCCGTGACGGTGCTGAGTGCGATGGTGGCGCTCGCGCTCCGGCTGCTGGCGCAGGTGACGGTGGCGGTCAGCGCCCCCGTCGAGGTGGCGCCGCGCGATCCGGTGCTCGTGAAGGTCGAGGTGACCGCGCCGGCCGGCCGCGACGTGCGCCTCGTCGCGCCGACGTTCGAGCCGATGCGCGTGCTGAGCAGCATGCGCGTGGCCGCGCTCGACTCCACGCCGCCCGGCGGCGCGTATCTGCGGGCGCCCTGGCAGGTGGTCGAGTTCCGCTACGTGCTCGCCGTACCCGAGGGGCTGCGCGGCCGGCACGCCTTCGCGCCCTTCGTGGCCGAGGTGGCGGGGCGCGGCGTGCGCGCGACGACGGCACGCTCGCGGCCGTGGGCACTCAACATCCGGGCGCCGGTCCAGCCGGCGGCGGTGCCGAGCATCGTGGAGCGCACGCCGCGCACGTCGCGGCAGGGGATCGCGTTCCACGCGCAGATCAGCCCGGACACCGTGTACGTGGGGCAGCAGGCGACCTACCAGATCGCCGTCTTCCTGGACGACGAGGTGCGTCAGCGGCTACGCCGCAACCCGGAGTTCGTGCCGCCGGAGCTGCGCGGGCTGCTCGCGTACGACCTGCCGGCCGGGCGCGCGTCGCTGCGCGGGCGCATCATCGACGGGCGGCGCTACGACGTGCACGTCTTCCAGCGCGCGGTCTTCCCGGTCGCGCCGGGGCGGCTGCAGATCCCGCCGGCGCAGCTGACCTACGCGCTGCCGCTGAGCTCCGGCTTCTTCAGCCGCGAGGAGAGCTACTCCGCGCGGTCGGAAGCCGTGCGCGTGGTGGCCATCGAGCCGCCGGTGCAGGGCCGTCCCGACGACTGGGCGGGGGCCGTCGGCCGGCTGCGCGCGAGCGCGCGCCTCGACTCGTCGGCGGCGCGCGTGGGCGACCCGGTCGTGCTCACGCTGCGCGTGGAGGGCACCGGCAACGTGAAGCTGCTCCCGCGCCCGACGCTGCGGATCCCGTGGGCGTCCGCCGTCGACGGGGAGGAGCGGGTGGAGCTCGACTCGACGGCGCTGACCGTGCGCGGGGCCAAGGAGTTCGACTGGATCCTCACGCCCCGCTCGGCCGGCGCGCGCGAGGTGCCGCCGATCCGCTACGCCTTCTTCGACCCGAACGCGCGCGCCTACGACGTGGCCGAGGCGCCGGCGATGCCGATCGAGGTGCTGCCGGGAACGCTCGCCGACGCCGGAGCGCCCGGTGCGACCGCGGCCACGGGCGGGGCGCTGCTCTCGATCCGCGAGCGCTTCACGGGGGCGTCGCGCACGCCGCTGCCCTCCGAGCCGGCGTTCTGGCTGCTGATCGCCGCGGTGCCGCTGCCGGCGCTGGTGATCTCGGTGCTCGGCGCCGCGCCGCGCCGTCGCGCGCGCGCCGGCCAGCCGCCCGCGCGTGCGCTCCGCGCGCTCGCCGCGGGCGGGGGCGACGCGCCGCTCGCCGTGCGCCGCGCCTTCGTCGGCGCCGTGCGCGACCGGCTCCCGCTCGGCCCGGACGCGTTCGCGGCGCCGGCCACCCTCGTGCATCGGCTGCGGCGCTGCGGCGTGACGACCGAGGGCGCGCGGGAGGCGGGCGAGACGCTCCGCGCCCTCGACTCGGCGGCGTTCGGGACCGAGGGCGCGTCGCGGGGCGCGGGCGCCGACCTGGCCCGCCGCGCCTGGACGACCTTCCAGCGGCTGGACGAGGAGGGGTGCGGCCCGCGCGGCGCGCCGTCGCCGTCGGAGGGCGGCGCCTTGCGCGCGGCCCGCGTCGGCCTGGCGCTGATCGTGGGGGGCGCCCTGAGCGCGGCCGCCGCGTCGTCCGCCCTGGCGCGCCAGCCGGCGGCGGACTCCGTCGCCGACCTCACGGTGCTGCAGCGCCAGCGCGCCGAGCACGACCCGCGGGACGACGGCCCGCGGCTCGCGGTGGCCGCGAACGCGTTCGAGCGCGGCGTGCGCGCCTACCGCGCCGAGCAGCTGGACGACGCGCGCCTCGCGTTCGAGGCGGCGGCCGTGGCCGCGCCCCGCGCGGCCGACGCGTGGGCGAACCTCGGGACGACGGCGTGGGCGCAGGGCGACACCGTCGCCGCGGCCGTGGGCTGGCAGCGCGCGCTGCGGCTCTCGCCGCTCTCCCGGGACGTCCGCGACCGGCTCGCGCTGCTGCCGACGGTGCAGGACGGCTGGATCGGCGGGGTGCCGCCCGTGCCCGCCGACGCGGTCGCGCTCGCGGGGCTCGTGACGTGGGCGGCCGCCGGCGCCTCGGTGGTGCTGCGGCTGCGCCGCCGCGGTGGGGGGGCGACGCGCTCGCTCCTCTGGCCGGCGGCCGCGACGGCGGTGGCGATGCTCGCCGTGTCGGTGCACCTGTCGGATCTGGCGGTCGCACGCGACCTCGCGGTCGTCCGGCGCGACGGGCCGCTGCGCGCGGAGCCCGCGCTCGGCGCCGAGCCGGCCGCGCCGCTCCATGTGAGCGACGTGGCGCGGGTCGTGGCGCGGCAGCACGCCTGGTCCCGCGTGCGGCTCGACGGCGACCGCGAGGGGTGGATCGAGAGCGATCGGCTCGTCCCGCTCACGACGCCCTGACGCGCCGCCCGTCCGTCGGGCCGGCCCCGGGCGTTAGCTTTCGCGCGTGACCCGCATCGCCATCCTCCCGTCCGCGGTCGCCGACCAGATCGCCGCGGGCGAGGTGGTCGAGCGGCCGGCCTCCGTCGTCAAGGAGCTCGTCGAGAACGCGCTCGACGCCGGCGCCACCGCCGTCGACGTCACCGTCGAGGAGGGCGGGCGCGCGCTCATCCGGGTGAGCGACGACGGCGGCGGGATGACGCGCGACGACGCGGTGCTCGCCCTCGCGCGGCACGCGACCTCGAAGATCCGCACCGCCGAGGAGCTCGTGGGCGTGGCGAGCTTCGGCTTCCGCGGGGAGGCGCTGCCGGCGATCTGCTCCGTGTCGCAGCTCGAGCTGGCGACCGCGCCCGAGGACGGGGCCGGAACGCGCGTGCGCGCGGCGGCCGGCGCCCTCCTCGACGTCGAGGACGCCGCGCGGCGCCGCGGCACGACGGTCAGCGTCTCGCGGCTGTTCTACAACACGCCGGCGCGCCAGAAATTCCTGCGGAGCGCACGCAGCGAGTGGCGGGCGGTGAGCGACGTGCTCGTCGTCATGGCGCTGACGCGGCGCGACGTGCGCCTCACCGCGACGCACGACGGGAAGCCGAGCCTCTCGCTGCCGGCGGCGCCGTCGCTGCGCGCGCGGCTCGGCGCGGTCTACGGCGCGCGCTACGCGGACGAGCTGCTCGACGTGGAGGACGTCGCGGGCGCGGTGCACGTGACCGGCGTCGTGGAGCGGCCGGGTGACGTGGGCACCTCGGGGCGCCGCGTCTTCCTCTCGGTGAACGGACGCGCGGTGCGCGACGCGGGGATCGTGCGCGCGGCCGAGGCGGCGTACCGCTCGACGATCCCCGCCGGGCTGCGGCCGTCGCTCTTCCTCGACGTGGTGCTGCCGGCCGGAGAGCTGGACGTCAACGTGCACCCCGCGAAGGCCGAGGTGCGCTTCGGCGATCGCTGGACCGTGGAGCGCGCGGTCGAGCGGGCGGTCCGCCGCGCCCTCGGCACGCTCGACAGCGCGGCCGACGTCGGGGGGCGCGGCTGGTTCGCGGGCGGGTTGATGCGCCCCGCGCCGGACGCCCGCGCGTCGAATCCGTGGGAGGCGGCGGGACGCGACGTGGGCGCGCTGCACGTCGCCGCCGCGCCGCAGGGCGGCCTCTTCGCGCCGACGCCGGCCGACGCGACGGACGTGGCGCTGCCGCACGACCCGCGCGGCTTCGACGGTGCGCCGGACGGGGCGCCGCCGCTGCCCTGGGAGTCGCCGGAGCCCGCCGCCCCAGCGGCGGCCGCCGACGTCGCGCCCGAGGAGCTGACGGTGCCGCCCCTCGTGCAGCTGCGGCGCACGTACATGATGTTCGAGCGTGAGGAGGGCGTGGTCCTCATCGACCAGCACTCGGCGCACGAGCGCGTGCTGTACGAGCGATTCCTCGACGCGATGGCGAACGGGCAGTCGCCCTCGCAGCGGCTCCTGTTCCCGCTCACGCTGCACCTGAGCCCCGCGCAGGCCGACGCCTTCGAGGCGAACCGCGACGCGCTGTCGCGGCTCGGCTACGACGTCGAGCCGTTCGGCGGCGGGTCGCTGCTCGTGCACGCGGTCCCGACGCCGCATCCGCGCTTCGACGCCGAGCGGTGCCTGCGCGACACGCTCGACGCGCTCACCGGCGATCGGCACGCGTCGACGCACGCGCGCCACGAGCGGCTGGCGGCGACGGTCGCGTGCAAGGCCGCGGTGAAGGCCGGCGACGCGCTGTCGGCCGAGGAGATGCGGGCGCTGTTCGTGGCGCTCGCGCGCACGACGCTGCCCGCGCACGACGTGCACGGCCGCGCGACGATCGTGCACCTCGGCTGGGACGAGCTGGAGCGCCGCTTCGGCCGCGCCTGACCGCATGGCGATCCTGCGCGCGATCTGCGGGCCGACGGCGGCGGGGAAGTCGGCGCTCGCGCTGCGGCTGGCCGAGCGCGTGGGGGCGGCCATCCTCAGTGCCGACTCGCGGCAGCTGTACCGCGACTTCGACGTCGGGACCGCCAAGCCCTCGGCCGACGAGCGGGCGCTCGTGCCGCACTTCGGCGTCGACGTCGCCGAGCCCACCGACCGCTGGTCGGCGGCGCGCTGGGCCGATGCCTGCGAGACGTGGATCGCGGATGCGGCCGCGCGGGGCTGCGCGCCGCTCCTCGTGGGCGGCACCGGCTTCTACCTGCGCGCGCTCGCCGAGCCGCTGTTCGAGGAGCCCGCGCTCGACCCCGCGCGGCGCGAGGCGCTCGCCGTCTGGCTGGAGCGGCTGCCGCTCGCGGAGCTGCGGCGGTGGGTCGAGACCATCGACCCGGCGCGGGCGCACCTGCAGCGCACGCAGCTGCTGCGCGCCGTGGAGGTCGCGCTGCTCACGGGCCGCCGACTGAGCGACTGGCACACGCGCACCGCGCGCCCGCCGCGCCACACCCTGCGCTACCTCGTGGTCGACCCCGGCCCGCTGCTGGCGGAGCGGATCGCCGCGCGCACCGACGCCATGCTCGCCGCCGGGTGGGTCGACGAGGTCCGCGTGCTCATGGCGCGCGTGCCCGAGGAGGCGATCGCCTGGAAGGCATCGGGGTACGAGGCCGTCCGGCGGCACGTGCGTGGCGAGCTGACGCTGGCCGAGGCGCGCGAGCTCGTGGTCATCGAGACGCGGCAGTACGCCAAGCGGCAGCGCACCTGGTTCCGACACCAATTGCCCCCGTCGACCGTTGTCCGGGTGAATCCGGACGATCCGGAGGCGGACGCGATCGCCGACGCATGGTGGCACGGCGAGCACGAGGACGGGCCTACGCACCTCGACGAGGAGCACGCGTGAAGATCGGCATCACCTGCTACCCCACCTATGGCGGCTCGGGCGCCGTCGCGACCGAGCTCGGGATCGCGCTCGCCGCGCGCGGCCACGAGGTCCACTTCATCACGTACCAGCAGCCGTTCCGGCTGCCGAACTTCCTCCCGCGGATCTTCTTCCACGAGGTGGACGTCGGCCGCTATCCGCTGTTCGAGTACCCGCCGTACGACCTCGCCCTCGCGGTGCGCATGCACGAGGTGGTGCGCGCGCACGAGCTGGACGTCCTGCACTGCCACTACGCGCTGCCGCACGCCACCAGCGCGTGGATCGCGCGCGAGATGCTGCGCGACAAGGGCGACGACGTGCAGGTGGTGACGACGCTGCACGGGACCGACATCACCATCGTCGGGCAGGACCCGTCGTTCCACGCGATCACGAAGTTCTCGATCGAGCGCTCCGACTTCGTCACCGCGGTGTCGGAGTACCTGCGCCGCGAGACGCTCGCCGCGTTCGGCTGCACCGGCTGCTCGGTCGAGGTGATCCACAACTTCGTCGACCCGGCGGTCTACGACCGCGCCGCGCACCCGCCCGCGCTGTCGTGGCTCGTGCCGCGCGGTCGGAAGGTCATCATGCACGTCTCGAACATGCGCCCGGTGAAGCGCGTGCGCGACGTGGTGCGCGTGTTCGCGAAGGTCACCGCCGAGGTGCCGAGCGTGCTGTTCATGGTCGGCGACGGCCCGGAGCGCGTCGACGCCGAGCAGGAGGCGCGCGCGCTGGGCGTCGAGCGGCAGGTGCACTTCCTCGGCAAGCTCGAAGCGGTGGCGCCGCTGCTCGCCGGCGCGGACCTCTTCCTGCTGCCCAGCGCCAGCGAGTCGTTCGGGCTCAGCGCGCTGGAGGCGCTGTCGTCGGGCGTGCCGGTGGTCTCGAGCAACGCCGGCGGGCTCTCCGAGGTGGTGCGCGACGGGGTGACCGGTGCGCTGTGCGCGGTCGGCGACGTGGAGGCGATGGCCGCCGCGTCCATCGGCATCCTGCGCGACGCCGACCGGTGGCGCGCGATGAGCGAGGCCGCCGCGGCCGACGCGCGCGCGCGCTTCACGCTCGACAAGGTGGTGGAGCGCTACGAGGCGCTGTACGAGCGCGCGGTCGCGTCGCGTCCGCGCTCGGCGGCGCGCGAGGGGCGGCCGCGGGCGCGCACGACGCCGCTCGGGATGCCGGCCGTCGAGGCGCCGGTCCCCGTCGGGGCGCTCGACGGGCCGGTGGTGGACGGGCCCCCCTCCGACTGACGCCGATCTGACGCCGATCTCGCTATCTTTCGCGCCGCACGCCGCTTCCCGCCCGGAGGCGGCGTGCGGCGCTTCGACTCCCGGCCCGCCGCATCCCGATCGTCCGCATGCCGCTTCTCCACGCCTTCGTGCTCGGCCTCCTGCAGGGGCTCGCCGAGTTCCTGCCGATCAGCAGCTCGGCGCACCTCGCGCTCGCGCCGACCCTGTTCGGATGGGAGGAGCACGGGCTCGCGTTCGACGTGGCGCTGCACATCGGCACGCTGGTCACGCTGCTCTGGTACTTCCGCCGCGACTGGATCGCGCTCACGACCGCGGCGCTCGGCCTCGTGCGTCGCCGCCGCGTGGAGAGCGACGACGACCGCCGCGTGCTGCTGCTGATCCTCGCGACCATCCCGGCCGCGATCGGCGGGCTGCTGCTCGAGGACTACGCGGAGACGGTCTTCCGCTCGCCGTGGCTGAACGCCGTGATGCTGATGGTGGCCGGCGTGGTGCTCTGGGCCGCCGACCGCTTCGCCTCGCACGACCGGCCGCTCGGCGACATGAAGTGGCGCGACGCGCTCGTCATCGGCCTCGCGCAGGTGTGCGCGCTCGTGCCGGGCGTGTCGCGCTCGGGCTCGACGATGACGGCCGGCCGCGCGCTGCGCTTCGAGCGCGCGTCCGCGGCGCGCTTCAGCTTCCTCATGAGCATGCCCATCACCGCCGCCGCCGTGGTCGTGAAGGCGCCGGACGCGCTGCAGGTGCAGGGCATCGGGCCGGCGGTGGCGGTCGGCATCGTCACGGCCGCCGTCAGCAGCTGGATCGCCATCGCCTTCCTGCTGCGCTACCTCACGCGCCACGGCTTCGGCGTCTTCGCGCTGTACCGGCTCGCGCTCGGCGCGTTCGTGCTGTACCTGCTCGCGCAGCGCGGCGGCGCGCAGGGGTGAGCCGCTGAGCGAGGGACCGGAAGCCGTCCCGGCGCAGCGCTACGACGGTCGCGACCTCGTCGCGCTGGCCGCCACGCTGGCAGTGCCGCGCGTCGTGGCGTACGAGCGGGTGGGCTCGACGATGGACGTCGCGCACGCGCTCGCGGCGGAGGGCGCGCCCGCCGGCACGCTCGTGCTGGCGGAGGCGCAGACCGGCGGGCGCGGTCGCGCGGGGCGGCCGTGGATCTCGCAGCCGGGCGCGGGGATCTGGCTCACGCTGGTCGAGCGTCCCACCGACGCGGGCGCGCTCGACGTGCTCTCGCTGCGACTCGGGCTGCACGCCGCGCTCGCGGTGCAGCCGTTCGCCGACGGTGCGGTGCGCGTGAAGTGGCCGAACGACCTGCAGATCGCCCGGCGCAAGCTGGCGGGCGTGCTGGTCGAGGCGCGGTGGCGCGACGCGCAGCCGGAGTGGGTCGCCATCGGCGTCGGGTTGAACGTGCGCGCCCCCGCCGAGCTGCCCGAGTCGACGGGGCTGATGGCCGGCTGCGCGCGCGTGGAGGTGCTGACGGCGCTCGTGCCGGCGCTGCGGGCCGCCGCGGCGGGACGCGGTCCGCTGAGCGCGGACGAGCTGCGCGCCTACGCCGACCGCGACGCCCTGGCCGGGCGGACGATCTCGGCGCCGGTGGCGGGCGCCGTCCGCGGCGTCGCCGCGACGGGCGAGCTGCGCGTGCTCGGCAGCGACGGCGCCGAGCACCGGCTACGGCAGGCGACGATCACGCTGGCGGACTGACGCCGGGCCGGCACGCGCGGAAGTGCCGCCGCGCGCCGCCTGCTGTCAGCGCGGCAGGGGAGCGACCGGCGTGCGTGTCGGATCGACCGACGAGGCCGCCGTAGGTCGGCCACTCTGGCCGACACGGGGTGCACAAACCCTTATACACCACGGGTTTACGCACGGGCACGATGGCGTGTCGGGGCTTGACGCCTCCTGAGGTCCGACGTACCATTGTGCGCGTTGGCACTCACTGAGGGTGAGTGCTAACAATCAACCCACTTCCAATTCGGAGAGGCGCAAGCAATGGCCACCAAGAACGCCGTCGCCGTGAAGCCCCTGGCCGATCGGGTCGTCGTCCGCGCGCTCGAGGAGACCGAGCAGATGCGCGGCGGGCTGTACATCCCCGACACGGCGAAGGAGAAGCCGCAGCAGGGGGAGATCATCGCCGTCGGCCCGGGCAAGTTCGACGACAAGGGCAACCGGGTCCCGATGGACGTGAAGGTCGGCGACAAGGTGCTGTACGGGAAGTACAGCGGCACCGAGGTGACGCTCGACAACGAGCAGTACCTCATCCTCCGCGAGGCGGACGTCCTCGCGATCGTCGGCTGATTCGGCCGTCTCGGCCGTCGCCGATTCGATCGCTCGCAGGTTCTCCCGTTACTCCCGACGGACTCTTCGAACCCTCCATCAGCTCACGCTGAGGACGCACTGACATGGCTGCGAAGGAACTGCACTTCAACACCGACGCGCGCGCTGCCCTGAAGCGCGGCGTCGACCAGCTCGCCGAGGCGGTCAAGGTGACCCTCGGCCCCAAGGGCCGGAACGTCGTCATCGACAAGAAGTTCGGCGCCCCCACGGTGACCAAGGACGGCGTCACCGTCGCCAAGGAGATCGAGCTGACGGATCCGCTCGAGAACATGGGCGCGCAGATGGTGAAGGAGGTCGCGACCAAGACCTCCGACAACGCCGGCGACGGCACCACGACGGCCACGGTGCTGGCCCAGGCGATCTTCCGTGAGGGCCTCAAGAACGTCACGGCCGGCGCCAACCCGATGGCGCTCAAGCGCGGCATCGACAAGGCGGTCGCCGCCATCGTCGCCGAGCTGAAGTCGATCTCGGTCCCGACGGCCGGCAAGAAGGAGATCGCGCAGGTCGGCACCATCTCGGCCAACAACGACTCGGAGATCGGCAACCTGATCGCCGAGGCGATGGAGAAGGTCGGCAAGGACGGCGTCATCACCGTCGAGGAGGCCAAGGGCCTCGAGACGACGCTGGAGACGGTCGACGGCATGCAGTTCGACCGCGGCTACCTCTCGCCGTACTTCGTGACGGACCCGGACAAGATGGAGGCGGCCCTCGAGGACGCGTTCATCCTGATCCACGACAAGAAGATCTCGTCGATGAAGGACCTCCTCCCGGTGCTGGAGAAGGTCGCGCAGGCGGGCCGCCCGCTGCTCATCATCGCCGAGGACGTCGAGGGCGAGGCGCTCGCCACGCTCGTCGTCAACAAGCTGCGCGGCACGCTGCGCGTCGCGGCCGTCAAGGCCCCGGGCTTCGGCGACCGCCGCAAGGCGATGCTGCAGGACATCGCGACCCTCACGGGCGGCCAGGTCGTCTCTGAGGAAGTCGGCTTCAAGCTCGAGAACGCGGTCCTCTCCGACCTCGGCCGCGCGAAGCGCATCGTCGTCGACAAGGACAACAGCACGATCATCGACGGCGCCGGCACCCAGGACGCGATCCAGGGCCGCATCAAGGAGATCCGCTCGGCGATCGACAAGAGCACGTCGGACTACGACCGCGAGAAGCTCCAGGAGCGCCTCGCGAAGCTCGCCGGCGGCGTGGCGGTGATCAACGTCGGCGCCGCGACCGAGGCCGAGATGAAGGAGAAGAAGGCCCGCGTCGAGGACGCGCTTCACGCGACCCGCGCGGCCGTCGAGGAGGGCATCGTCCCGGGCGGCGGCGTCGCGCTCGTGCGCGCGCAGCGCGCGCTGGACGGCCTCAAGCTCGAGGACCACGACGAGCAGATCGGCGTGCAGATCATCCGCCGCGCGATCGAGGAGCCGCTCCGCATGATCGTGCAGAACGCCGGCGGCGAGGGCTCGATCGTGCTCGCGCAGGTGCGCGGCGCGAAGGAGAACACCTACGGCTACAACGCCCTGACGGACACGTACGAGGACCTGGTGCAGGCGGGCGTCATCGACCCGACCAAGGTCACGCGCACGGCGCTGCAGAACGCCGCGTCCATCTCGGGTCTGCTCCTCACGACCGAGGCGCTGATCGTCGAGAAGAAGGACGACAAGCCGGCCGCGGCGGGTGGCGCGCCGGGCGGCATGGGCGGCATGTACTAAGCGGGACTCGGTCGGGCATCGCCCGACCGGAGCCGAGCGAAGAAGGGCGGCGGGGGCATCCATCGGATGCCCCCGCCGTTTTCGCGTCGCGGCGCGCTCGCCGGCAGTCGCCGGCCGGGATCGCGGGGGATCAGCGCGCGCTCGCCACCCGCGGCCGGCGGATCGCCACGCGCTCGGCCGCCGCCTCCGAGTCGATGCCCGTCACGAGCTCGCGCAGCAGCCCCTCGCGGATGTCGTAGACGAGGCCGTGCAGCTTGGGCCGGCGCCCGGTGCGCCACGCCTTCTGCACGACCGGCGTCTCGGCGAGGTGGTGGATCTGCTCCAGCACGTTCAGCTCGACCACGCGGTCGTAGCGCGCCTGCTCGTCGGCGATCGAGTCCAGCTCGTGCTTGTGCCACCGCACGACGTTGCGCACGTGGCTCAGCCAGTGGTCGACCAGCCCGTTCGTCGTGTCGCCGAGCGCCGCGCGCACGCCGCCGCACTCGTAGTGGCCGGTCACGATGACGTGCTCCACGCGCAGCGCCTCGATGGCGTACTGCAGCACCGACATCGCGTTGAGGTCGGACGGGAGGACCAGGTTCGCGATGTTGCGGTGCACGAACAGCTCGCCGGGCCGCGTGCCCGTCAGCAGCTCGGCCGGCACGCGGCTGTCCGAGCAGCCGATGAACAGGAACTGCGGCTCCTGCTTCACCGCCAGGTCGGCGAAGAAGCCCGGGTCCCCGGCCGTGATCTCGGCCACCCAGCGCCGGTTGTTGTCGATCAGGCGGCGGTAGTTCTCCATGGGCGGCGGAGGCTGGGGGCGGGGCGGCTCAGAAGGCGAATGAGAGCTGCTGCGCGCGCACGACGGCGCGACCGGCGCTGGCCACGAACGGCCCGACGATCGCGTCCTGCGCGGCCGGCGTGATCCCGCCGCGGAAGCGCGTGAGCGCGAGCGCCTCGCGCACGGCCGTCGCCGCGGTCTGCGGCGCGTTGCACGACTCGCTCAGATGCGCGAGCACCACGTGCCGCAGCGTCGACGTCGCGAGCTGGCGCGCGAGCGCGCCGGCGGCGGCGTTGCTCAGGTGGCCGTGGCGGCCCGCGATGCGGTCGCACACCGAGGGCGGGTACGGCCCCGCCCGCAGCATGTCGCTGTCGTGGTTCGCCTCCAGCACGAGCATGTCGACGCCGCTCATCGCGGTGCGCACCGGATCGGTCGCGTGCCCGAGGTCGTAGCAGACGCCCGCGCGCGTCCCGCAGGCGGTCCCCGTCGCCACCAGCGCCACGCTCTCGCGCGCGTCGTGCGGCGTGCGCACGGTCTCCACGCTGAATCCCGGGAGGGCGAGCGTGTCGCCGGCGCGGAACGGGATCGCACCCGCGCCGGCGAGGGGCGCGTGCGCCGCGATCGTCCCCTCGCTGGCGTGCAGCGCCCATCCCCAGCGTGCGGCAGCCTGCGCCGCGCCCTTCACGTGGTCGACGTGCTCGTGCGTGATGACGCACGCCGCGATGCTCTCGGGGGCGACGCCGAGCGCGGCGAGCCGCGTCTGGAGCACGCGCAGGCCGAAGCCCGCGTCGACGAGGAGGCGGCTGCCGGCGCTCTCGAGCAGCACGGCGTTGCCGCGGCTGCCGCTTCCGAGGACCCAGAGCCGCACGGTCACCGCTCGCCGCCGACGTCGACGCGCATCGTCGTCCCGCGCGCGTACGCGGCGCGCAGCGCCTCCGCGCCCCGCTCGCCCAGCGTGATCTGCCGGCGCGCCATCGCGCGCGCGGCGACGTCCACGAACTTGTCGCGCGCATACGCGCCGTACGGCGCCGCGCCGCCCCACGCGAAGGGCGCGACCTCCTTGGGCGGCATGCGGTCGTAGACGTTGGCGCCCGCGCCGAGCACGGTGCCCGTCGTCAGCTGGAGGCCGATCCCCGTCTTCGCGTGGTCGCCGAACAGCGTGCCGAGGAACTGCAGCCCCGTGTCGCGGACGCCGTCGGGGGTCCAGAGCGCGACGGTGCCGTAGGTGTTCTTCAGGTTGCTCGTCGTCGTGCCGGCGCCGAGGTTCACCCAGCGTCCCAGGTACGAGTGGCCCACGAAGCCGTCGTGCGCCTTGTTCGAGTGCCCGAGGACGATGCTGGTGCTGATCTCCCCGTGGACGCGGCACACGTCGCCGATGGAGCAGGCGGCGATCTTGTCGGCGGTGACGAGCGACGCCTGGCCCACGTAGCACGGCCCCACGACGCGCGTGAACGCCTGCACGGTCGCCTCGCGGCGGATCACGATCGGCCCGGCGGTCACGTCGAACACGACGTACGGCTCGACGTGTGCGCCCGCCTCGACGAACACCGGATGCGCGCCGAGCACCGCCGCGCCGTGCGCCATCGTCTCGAGCGTCGGCCCGATCGCGAGCAGGTCGTCGGCGAGCATGGTGGTGAGGCGGGCGACGTAGTCCCACACCGCGTCCATCCACCAGCCGCGCAGCTCCGCCACGCGCGCCTGCGGCGGCACCAGCGCCTCCAGCGCGAGCGCGCCGTCGGCCAGCCGCTCGACGGGGAGCGGCTCGCGCAGACGCACCGCGGCGACCCGCCCCTCGCACGTCCACACGTCGGCGTCGGGGTCGGCCGCCGCGAGCGCGGGCGCGCACCGCGCGCTGGCGACGATCGACCGCGGGTGCAGCACGTCCGCGCAGGCCGGTGGGGCGTCGAGCTCCTCGAACGACGCGAGGTGCGGCGCGCCGACGAAGCTCGCCGTCCGCACGCCCACCGCCTGCTCCCACCGATGGCGCACGAGCGCGGCGCCCGCCCGCAGCTCGCCCGCGGGGCGGGTGAGCGCGAACGGCTCGAAGGCGCGGGCGACGACGTCGTCGTAGAGATGGAGCGGGCTCACGGCGGGGCGATCGGGCGAGGGCGGGGACGGGCGGGGACGAACGCGGACGGCCGGAGCGCAGGACGGCGGCGCACCCGGGAGGCGCGCCGCCGTCGGACGCTCAGCCGCCGGACTTCAGCTCGCGCGGCAGCGAGTCGAGCAGCGTCTTCAGGTCGCTCGATCGGTCGACGGTGGTCACGAGCGTGAGCCCCCGGCCGGCGACGACGACCAGACCGTCTACCCCGTACAGGACGACGGCGTTCCCGTCCGCGTGGACGACGTTCCGGCGCGCGTCCAGCAGGTGCACGGCGCCGCTGGTGGCGTTCTCGCCGGCGTCGTGCGCCCGCACGCGGCCCAGCGCGCCCCACGTGCCGACGTCGTCCCAGCCGAAGTCGCCCGGCATCACGAGCACGCGCGGGCTGCGCTCCATGACGCCGACGTCCACGGCGACCGGCGTCACGTCGGCGAAGAAGCGCGCGATCGCCGAGGCGTCGTCGGTCTCGTCGGCCACCGCGCGCAGCGCCGGCGCGACCTCGGGGCAGCGCGCGTCCAGCTCGTCGAGGAAGTCGCCGGCGCGCCACACGAAGATGCCCGAGTTCCAGAGGTAGCCCTCGGCGCGCATGCGCGCCGCCCGCTCGCGCGTGGGCTTCTCGACGAAGCGCGCGACGCGGTGCACGCCGGGCGCGATCTCGGCGTCGGGCTGGATGTAGCCGAAGCCCGGGTCGTCGCGCGTCGGCACGATGCCCACCGTGACGAGGCTCTGGTGCGCCGACGCCGCGTGCGCCGCGTCGCGCAGCGCCGCGCGGAAGCCGTCCGGATCCCCGATCGCCCAGTCGGCGTGCACGCAGATCATCACCGCGTCGCGGCCGCCGCGCCGGGCGACCGTGTGCGCGGCCCACGCCAGCGCCGCCGCGGTGCCCGCGGGCGCCGGCTCGGCGATCACGTTCTCCGCGGGCAGCTCCGGCGCGAGCGCACGGATCGGCTCCACGAGCGACGCGTTCGTCAGGACGAGCGTGCGCGCGGCGGGCACCAGCGGCGCCAGCCGGGCGAGCGTGTTTGCTAGCAGCGGCTCGCCGTCCACGAGCGGGAGGAGCTGCTTCGGGCGCGTCGGGGTGCTGAGCGGCCAGAAGCGCGAGCCCACGCCGCCGGCGAGGACCACGGCCCACGCGCCGGCGGTCGGATCGCTCGCGCTCATGCCGGCTCCGCGTCGTCTTCCGTGACGCCCGCCAGCTCGGCGGCGCGCGCGTACAGCTTCTTCGGGCTGAACGGCTTCGTCATGAAGTCGGTCGCGCCCAGTCGCATGGCCTCGCGGTACTGCTGCTCCTGGCCGGCCGCGGTGAGGATGATGCACGGCAGCTCGCGGAAGCGGGCGTCGGCGCGCAGCTGCGCCAGCACGTCCAGCCCGCTCACGTTCGGCATCATCAGGTCGAGCAGCACCAGGTCGACGTCGCCGTCGCGCGCCAGCAGGTCGAGCGCCTCGCGGCCGTCGTGCGCCAGCGAGACCCGGAACGGCCCCTGCTCGAGCTTCATCTTGATGATGCGCCCGATGTGGGGCTCGTCGTCGGCGACGAGGACGTGGCGCGTCATGGACGGCGCGTGAACAAAATGGGTCATCAGGAATGTCGGAGAGCCCGCGATCAGACCAGCGCGGACAGCTGCGCGCGATGGCGGCGCAGCTCGTACACGAGCGCGCCCGGCTCGGCGTTCGGCGCCAGGCGCACCACGAGCAGCACGTCGGGCGAGAGCACGGAGACGATCGCCAGCCCGCGTTCGAACTCCAGCACCGCCGTGGCGAGCGCCCCGTCGCCGGTGGCGCCGCCGATCGCGTCGCCGCCGCTCGCCACGCCCGGCGCGACCGCTGCCAGGTGCTCGGCGTCGTGAGGATCGAGCCCGCCCGCGTCCACCAGCAGGCCGTCGCGCCCCAGCACCACCGCGCCCGCGACGTCGGCGCGCGCCTGCAGGGTCTCGATCAGGTCGCGCAGCGTCGGCATGTCGGGGTGGTCGGGACGGGGGCGCCGCACCGCCGGGGCGATCCGGGGTACGGGGAGGAGCGAACGTAAGAGGGACGCGGAAGACGCGTCAAGCGAGCGCGCGCGCCCATCCGCACGGCCGCGCGGGCCGGGCCCGCGTCCGTTGAAACCGCCTCGGCTGCCGGGTATCGTTCGCCGTGGCTTCGACTTCCCGCTCCGGACCGCCCCTGATGCCCTCGCTCGACGCGCGCTCCACCGCGCCCCTCTCCGCCGCCGGCACGCCGGCCCGTCCGTCGCGGCTGCGCGGCGGCGCGCTGCTCCTGCTCGCGGGCGCGGTCGCCGTCACGTCCGCCTGCAGCGGCGAGGACCCGTTCGCGATCCGCGCGTCGCTCGAGACCTCGCTGGACACGATGGTGGTCTTCCCGCTCAGCGGCTCGCAGCCGCTGCTGCCGTCGGCGATCGACCTGTTCGGCCGCTCGGTCGTGCGCCCGTCGCTGCGCGGCGGCGTGGTGCCGAACTTCGACATCGCCTTCGACGTCGACGCCCAAGGGCGCCTGCTGCTCTATCCGGCCAGCGTCGTCGCGTCGCCGCCCGGCGGCTCGCCGCGCACGGGCTTCCAGGTCGTCGCCGGCAGCTTCGACGCGCTCGAGATCGCGCCGCGCGAGGGCTATCGCTTCGACACCGTGCAGGTGGCGGCGGTCGGCCAGGTGATCGCGATCGAGGGGCAGGGCGTCTCGCAGACGGGCATCTACTGCGGCACCACGTCGCCCATCCACGCCAAGCTGGTCGTCGACAGCGTGTCGCGCGCGACCGGCGCCGCGCACCTGCGCGTGCGGACCAACCCGAACTGCGGGTTCCGCTCCCTGAAGGCCGGGCTCCCCGAAGACTGAGCATGCACGACCTGAAGCTGGTACGCGAGCAGCCCGAGCTGCTCCGCGACGCGATGCGCCGTCGCCAGGCGCTCGACGCCCTCGCGCCGCAGCTGGACCGCCTCGCCACGCTGGAGCAGGAGCGCCGCGCGCTCATCCAGCAGGTCGAGGAGCAGAAGGCCGCCCGCAACGCGAGCAGCGCCGAGGTGGCGCGGCGCAAGAAGGCCGGCGAGCCCGCCGACCACCTGATCGCGCAGGGCCGCACGCTCGGCGAGTCGATCGCGGCGCTCGAGGCGCGCGCCAACGGCGTCGAGGACGAGCTGCGCGCGATCCTCTCCGAGGTGCCGAACGTCACGCTCCCCGACGTGCCCGAGGGCGGCGAGGAGTGCAACGTCGTCGTGCGCGAGTGGGGCACGCCGCGCGCGGCCGACGGCGTGCAGCCGCACTGGGAGGTCGGCGCGCGTCTCGGGCTGTTCGACCTGGAGCGCGGCGCGAAGGTCAGCGGCTCGGGGTTCGTGGTCTACCGCGGCGCCGGCGCGCGGCTCGTGCGCGCGCTCATGAACTGGTTCCTCGACGTGCACACGTCGGAGCACGGCTACGAGGAGGTGTGGGCGCCCGCGCTCGTGAACCGCGCGTCGATGACCGGCACGGGGCAGCTGCCGAAGTTCGAGGACGACGCCTACGCGGTGCAGGATGGGGACCTGTTCCTCATCCCGACCGCCGAGGTGCCGGTGACGAACCTGTACCGCGACGAGACGCTCGACGCGGCGCAGCTGCCGATGGCGTTCACCGCCTACACGCCCTGCTTCCGGCGCGAGGCCGGGTCCGCGGGCAAGGACACGCGCGGCATCCAGCGCGTCCACCAGTTCGACAAGGTGGAGCTGGTGCGCTACAGCACGCCCGAGGACTCGGCGGCGCAGCTCGAGCTGCTCACCGGGCACGCGGAGACGATGCTGCAGCGCCTCGGCCTGCCGTATCGCGTGAAGCTGCTGGCCGCCGGCGACACCGGCTTCTCCAGCGCGAAGACCTACGACCTCGAGGTCTACGCGCCGGGCGTCGACAAGTGGCTCGAGGTGTCGAGCTGCAGCGTGTTCACCGACTTCCAGGCGCGCCGCGCGAACATCCGCTATCGGCCCGCGCCGAAGGAGAAGCCGCGCTTCGTGCACACGCTGAACGGCTCCGGGCTCGCCTTCCCGCGCGTCATCGCCGCCATCCTGGAGCACTACCAGCAGGCGGACGGCTCGGTGGCGCTGCCGCCGGTGCTGCACGCGTACGCCGGCACGGACGCGCTGCGTCCGGCCGACGCGGCCGCGGCGCGCTGAGCACCCCCCTCGCCGGGCCCTCGCGGTCCCGATTCTCGATGCGCCGCCGCGCGCCCGTCGTCCTGGTGGTGATCGGGATCGTGGCGCTCGTCGCGTCGAACGTCCTCTACACGCAGAGCGTCCTCGGGCGCATCCGCGACGCCGAGCGGCGGCAGACGATCATCCTGCAGCGCGTCTTCCGCGCGCAGGCGGACTCGAACCCCGCCGTCGCGGCGGCGGCGCTGCAGGACGTGATCTACCAGCTGCAGCAGTCGGGCGTCCCGATGGTGCAGATCAACGCCCGCGGCGTGCCGATGGGCGGGCTGAATCTGCCCTGGGGGAACGACTACACGGATCCGCGCGTGCCGGCGTACATCACCGAGCTCGCGCGGCAGAACACGCCGGTGCTCGACCCGGAGACCGGCACGGTCGTGTACTTCGGCTACAGCGACCTGGTCGAGGGGCTGCGCGTCTTCCCGCTGCTGCAGGCCGGCCTCCTCGGCGCGCTGCTGATGGCGGGCGTCTATGCCCTCGTCGTGCGCGGCCGCGCGGAGCGCGAGCACGTCTGGGCGGGCATGGCGCGCGAGAGCGCCCACCAGCTCGGGACCCCGCTGTCGAGCCTCAGCGGCTGGATCGACCTCCTCGACGACGAGGTGACGGAGCAGGGGCCCCGCGCCAAGCCCATGATGAAGTCCGCCGTCGACAGCATGAAGGCGGACCTCGAGCGGCTGGAGCGCGTGGCGCACCGCTTCGAGCGCATCGGGCGCGAGCCGAAGCGCGACGACGTGGACGTGGCGGTCATCGTCGACCGCATCGTCGCCTACTTCCGCCGCCGCGTCCCCACGCGCACCGCGGCCGTCACCGTCAACGCGAAGCGGCCCAAGGAGCCGGTCGTCGTCAAGGGCGACGCCGTCCTCCTCGAATGGGTGCTCGAGGCGCTCACCAAGAACGCGGTCGACGCGCTGGCGGGGCGCGGCGGCCGTATCGACGTGTCCGTGGAGCGGCTTCCGGATCAGACGGTGCGGCTCCGCGTCGCCGACGACGGGCCGGGCATCCCGCGCGAGCTGCGCCGCCGCATCTTCGACGCGGGGTTCAGCACGAAGGAGCGCGGCTGGGGCATCGGGCTCTCGCTCGCGCGCCGCATCGTGGAGGAGAACCACGGCGGGCGCATCGCGCTCGTGCCGAGCGAACGGGGCGCGACCTTCGACGTTATCTTGTCGTGATGCAGCCGTCGCACCCCAGCATGTCCGCCGCCCTCATGGGCGCGCCCGCCCGCGATCCGCTCGCCGGCCTCAACCCGGCCCAGCGCGAGGCCGTCCTCCACCACATGGGCCCGGCGCTCGTCCTCGCCGGCGCCGGCTCCGGCAAGACGCGCGTGCTCACCACGCGCATCGCGCGCCTGGTGCAGCACCACGGCGTCGAGCCGTCGCAGATCCTCGCCGTCACCTTCACGAACAAGGCGGCGGGCGAGATGCGCGAGCGCATCGGGCGCCTGCTCGGCCACGACCCCGTCGGGATGTGGGTCGGCACCTTCCACGCGATCGGCGCGCGGCTGCTCCGCGCGCACGCGCACCTGGTCGGCCGCTCCGCCAGCTTCACGATCTACGACGAGGACGACGCGCTGAACACGGTGAAGCGCGTGATGGAGAAGCACGGGATCGCTCCCAAGGAGGTCGCCCCGAAGAGCATCCTCTCGGCGGTCTCCGACGCGAAGAACGCGCTCGTCTCGCCGCGCGAGTACGGAGAGCTGGCGATGGACCCGTTCGCGAAGACGGTCGCGAAGGTCTATCCCGATCTGGAGCCGGCGCTCCGGCAGGCGAACGCGGTGACGTTCGACGACCTGCTCACGCTCCCCGTCGAGATCCTCAAGAACCACCCGCACGTGCTCGCGGGCTACCAGCACCGCTTCAAGTTCCTGCTGGTCGACGAGTACCAGGACACGAACCACGTGCAGTTCGAGTTCGTGCGCCTGCTCGGCGGGGAGCACGGCAACGTGATGGTGGTCGGCGACGACGACCAGTCGATCTACGGGTGGCGCGGCGCGGACATCCGCAACATCCTCGACTTCGAGAAGACGTGGCCGGGCGCCGCCGTCGTGCGGCTGGAGGAGAACTACCGCTCCACGCCCAACGTGCTGGAGCTCGCGAACGTCGTCATCGCCGAGAACGCGGGGCGCCGCGGCAAGACGCTGCGCGCGACGCGCCCCGCCGGCGAGCGCGTCTCGCTCGTGGGCGCGCTCGACGACCGCGACGAGGCGGACTTCGTCGTCGACGAGATCGCCGCGCGCCGTGCGGGCGAGAACCGCACGCTGCGGCAGTTCGCCATCCTGTATCGCACGAACGCGCAGAGCCGCTCGCTCGAAGAGGCGCTGCGGCGTCGCGCGTATCCGTATCGCCTCGTGGGCTCGGTGCGGTTCTACGACCGTCGCGAGATCCGCGACCTGATGGCGTACCTGAAGCTGATCGCCAACCCGGCCGACGGCGAGGCGTTCCGCCGCATCGTCAACGTGCCGAAGCGCGGCATCGGCGACACGTCGGTCGACCAGATCGCCGCCCGGGCCGCGGCCATGGGCCTGCCGCTGCTGGAGGCCGCCCGCAGCGCCGAGGTGCGCGAGTCGCTGCGCCCGGCGGCGCGCACCGCGCTGGCGGAGTTCGTCGGCGTCATCGACCGGCTGCGCGCGTCGGCGCCCAACGTCGGCGTCGACGAGCTGCTGCGCGACCTCGTCGAGGCGATCAAGTACGGCGACCACCTCAAGGCCGAGGGGCCGGACTGGCAGGAGCGCGGCGAGAACGTGCGCTCGCTCATCGACGGCGCCGCCGAGACGGTGATCGACGACGGCGGCGAGGTCGGGCTCACGCCGCTCGACCACTTCCTGCAGAAGGCGACGCTCGTCGCCGGCGTGGACGCGCTCGACGCGAACGCCGACGCGGTCACGCTGATGACGATGCACAACGCGAAGGGGCTCGAGTTCCCCGTCGTGTTCATCACGGGGCTCGAGGACGGGCTCTTCCCGCTGGCGCGCGCGTACGACGACCCGAAGCAGCTGGAGGAGGAGCGCCGCCTCTTCTACGTCGGCATCACGCGCGCCGAGGAGAAGCTCTACATCACGCACGCCGAGCAGCGCCTGCGCAACGGCGAGAAGATGGCCTCGCGCCCGTCGAGCTTCCTCGACGGGCTCGCGCCCTCGCTCTTCGACAAGAAGCTGACGCTCAAGGCGCGCAGCTCCGGCCGCGCCTTCATGTCGGGGCTCGGCGGCGGCGGCTCGCGCGGCGAGCGGGGCGACCGCTCGTGGGGCAACTCGTCGTGGAGCTCGCGCACCGAGCGCTCGGGCCGCGAGGAGAAGAGCGGGTTCGGCGCGCTCGGCGGCGGCGACGACTTCTCGTGGCTCGACGACAACAAGCCGTCCAATCGCCGTCCCGGAACGCCGGTGAACGTGCCCGGCAGCATGCCCGCCAGCATGAAGCGGCGCCCCGGCGGCGTGCCCGAGCAGGAGGTGGGCGAGGGCGTGGCGTTTGCCAAGGGGATGCGCGTGCGGCACGACAAGTTCGGCGCCGGCACGATCGCCGAGCTCTCGGGCTCGGGCCCGGACGCCAAGGTGCGCATCGACTTCGACGACGAGGAGATCGGGCGCAAGACGCTCGTCGTCGGCAAGGCCAAACTCGAACCCGAGATCGACTGACGTGTCGGTATCCGAGCGCGACGTGCGGCACATCGCCGCCCTCGCGCGCCTCGGCCTCGAGCCGGAGCGCGTGCCCGAGCTGGTGCGGGAGCTCAACGGGATCCTCGCCCACATGGACGTGCTCGCGCGCGTGAAGACGAAGCTCGTCGAGCCGGTGGTGGGCGTCGGCGCGGGCGGCATGCCGCTGCGCGCCGACGACGGCGCGCCCTATGCGCTGGCGCGGCCGCGCGAGGCGTTCGCGCCCGAGATGCGCGACGGCTTCTTCCTCGTGCCGCGGCTCGCGACGCACCTCGCGAGCGGCAACGTCTCCGACCCGGCGCCCGAGGACGACGCGTGAGCCCGACCGATCTGGGCGCACTGTCGGCGGGGGAGCTGCGCGACGCGGTGCTCGCCGGCCGCACGACCGCGCTCGACGCGGTGCGCGCGAGCCACGCGCGGTCGGCCGAGGCGAGCGTCGGGCCCGCGTGGCTCAACGCGATCCTCTGGACCGACGACGAGGCGGCCGTCCGCGAGGCCATGGCGGTCGACGCGCGCCGCGCGAGCGACGATCCCGCCAGCCTCGCGCTCGCGGGCGTGCCGGTCGCGATCAAGGACAACATCGCGACGCTCGACCTGCCGACGACCTGCGGCTCGCGCATCCTCGAGGGCTACGTCAGCCCCTTCGAGGCGACCGTCGTCACCCGGCTGCGCGCCGCCGGCGCGATCGTCGTCGGCAAGACGAACATGGACGAGTTCGCGATGGGCTCGTCCACCGAGCACTCCGCGTACGGTCCCACCCGCAATCCGATCGATCCCGCGCGTGTGCCCGGCGGCTCCTCCGGAGGCTCGGCCGCCGCGGTGGCGTCGGGCGCCGTGCGCATCGCGCTCGGCTCCGAGACGGGCGGCTCCGTGCGGCAGCCGGCCGCGTTCTGCGGCATCGTCGGCGTGAAGCCGACCTACGGGCGCGTCAGCCGCTATGGCCTCGTCGCCTTCGCGTCGTCGCTCGACCAGGTGGGCGTATTCGGCCGCACCGTCGACGATGCGGCGCTCGCCCTCGAGGTCATTGCGGGGCACGACCCGCACGACGCGACCTGCGCCGTCGACGAGGTGCCGCGGCTGCGCGTCGCGCCGGGGCCGGTCGCCGACGGACGTCCGCTCGCCGGGCTGCGCGTCGGGCTCCCGAAGGAGTACTTCCCGAAGTCGCTCGATTCGCGCGTCGGCGCGCGCACGCGTGCGGCCGTCGAGCACCTGCGCCATCTCGGCGCCGAGATCAAGGACGTGTCGCTGCCGCACACGGAGCTGGCGATCGCCGTCTACTACATCGTCGCGCCGGCGGAGGCGTCGAGCAACCTCGCGCGCTTCGACGGCGTGCGCTACGGGCGGCGCGAGCAGGCGGACGGCCTCCGCGAGATGTACGAGCGCACGCGTTCCGGCGGCTTCGGGGCGGAGGTCACGCGCCGCATCCTCCTCGGCACGTACGTGCTGTCGGCCGGCTACTACGACGCGTACTACCGCAAGGCGCAGGAGGTGCGCGCGCTCATCGCGCGCGACTTCGCGCACGCGTTCGACGAGGTCGACCTGCTCTTCACGCCGACCACGCCGACGCCGGCCTTCCCGCTCGGCGCGGTGAGCGATCCCTACGAGATGTACCTGAGCGACATCTTCACGGCGACGGCGAACCTCGCCGGCATCCCCGCCATGAGCCTCCCCATCGGCCGCGCCGAGGGGCTGCCGATCGGCGGGCAGCTGCTGGCGCCGCACTTCGGCGAGGCCACCATGCTCCGGGCGGCGTACGCCCTCGAGCGGTCGCTCGGCCGGGAGGCGCACGCATGACGGCCGGCGCGGAGCGCACCGACTGGAACGCGCGGTACGAGATGGTCGTCGGACTCGAGGTGCACGTGCAGCTCGACACGGCGACGAAGGCGTTCTGCAACTGCTCCACGAGCTTCGGCGACGCGCCGAACGCGAACACCTGCCCGGTGTGCCTCGGGCTCCCGGGGGCGCTGCCCGTGCTCAACGCGCGCGCGGTCGAGCTGGCGGCGCGCGCCGCGCTCGCGCTGGGCTGCACGGTCAACCCGGTCTCGACGTTCGCCCGGAAGAACTACTTCTATCCGGACATGCCGCGCGGCTACCAGATCTCGCAGTTCGATCGGCCGCTCGCCACCGGCGGGCAGGTGACGATCGGCGAGACGGATGCTGGATCGCCCATCATGATCGGCGTCACCCGCGTGCACCTCGAGGACGACGCGGGCAAGTCGCTGCACGACCGCTACCCCGACCGCACGGCCATCGACCTCAATCGGGCCGGCGTGCCGCTCGCCGAGATCGTGAGCGAGCCGGACATGCGGTCGAGCGCGGAGGCGGGCGCCTATCTACGCGTGCTGAAGCAGCTCGTGCAGTACGTCGGCGCGAGCGACGCGAGCATGGAGGAGGGCTCGCTCCGCGTCGACGCGAACATCAGCGTCCGTCGCCACGGCGACACGCAGCTCGGCACCAAGACCGAGATCAAGAACATGAACTCCTTCTCCAACGTCGAGCGGGCGCTGGAGGTCGAGTTCGCGCGGCAGTGCGCGCTCATCGAGCGCGGCGGCAAGGTCGAGCAGCAGACCATGCTCTGGGACGAGGCGCGGCAGGAGGTGCGGCCCGCCCGCTCGAAGGAGGGGAGCCACGACTACCGCTACTTCCCGGATCCCGACCTGCCGCCGCTGATCCTCACCGCGGAGTGGATCGACGCGCAGCGCGCCGCGCTGCCGGAGCTGCCCGCGGCGCGCCGGGCGCGCCTGTGCGCCGAGTTCGCGCTCACCGCGCAGGAGGCGGAGGTGCTCGCCGCTGATCCCGCGCTCGCGGACTACTACGAGGCCGTCGCGCGCGGCAGCGAGGACGGCAAGGCGGCGGCGAACTGGGTGACGCGCGACGTCCTCTCGACGCTCAACGACTCCGGACGGACGATCGCCGAGTTCGCGCTCGTGGTGCGGCCGCTCGACCTGGCGGCGCTCCTGCGCATGGTGCGCGACGGCACGGTCAGCCGCTCGGCCGCGGCGCGCGTCTTCGCGATCATGGCGCGCACGGGCGAGCCGCCGGCCGCCGTCGCCGAGCGCGAGGGGCTGCTCCAGGTGCGCGACGATGCGCAGCTGCGCGAGTGGGTCGACGGCGTCCTGGCCGCGCATCCGGACGAGGCGGCGCGGTTCGCCGCGGGCGACCGGAAGCTGCAGGGCTTCCTCGTCGGCCTCGTCATGAAGGCGTCGAAGGGCAGCGCCGACCCGAAGCGCGTCAACGAGCTGCTGGTCGAGCGCGCGGCGCGCTGACGCCGGGCGTGGTCGGTCGCCCGCGTCGTCCGGTCAGGCGCGCCGCTCGGCGTCGCGCGGCGCCGGCACGAACAGCGGCGTCGACAGCGACGACGCGAACGTCAGCGTCGAGGAGGGGAGCCCGAACTGGCGGTCGGCTTCGGCGCGCGCGGCGTACTCGCCGCCGGTGCGCAGCGCCATGCGCCGCACGCGCTTCGCGTGCTGCAGCGGCGCATCGCCCGACGGGTCGAGCCGGTACGGCTCCGAGGCCTCGCCGCGCCGCAGCCAGTCGATGATGTAGTCGAACGAGCGCACGACGTGTCGCTCGACCTCGCCGTCGGTCAGGTCCCAGCGGCTGTTCTCGGTGACGAGCTGGAACACGCGCTGCCACGACTCGCTGTCGGCCGCGTGCACCATCCCGCGGAACAGCCGTCGGTTCGTCGGCGTGCTGAAGATCGTCGGGCTGAGGATCCGATCGAGGTGATCGTCCGAGCGCGCGTGGTCGCGCAGGATCAGCTCGCGCGCGCGCCGGCTCACGCCCGCCGGCAGGTGCACCTCGAAGCGGCTCTCCCAGTACGAGTGGCCGAGCGCGCTGGTGCTCGCCGTGATCGCGAGCTGGCGGGGCACGAAGAAGTTGTGCGCCACCGCGTCGGCCGCGAGGTGCGCCTGGTAGCCGAGCGCGAACGCGCGCAGCGGCTCGTCGTCGGCGCGGTCGGCGATCTCCTGCCCGACGTGCCACGCGTGGCAGTGGCGGCCGACCGGCGCGTACTTCTTGGCCATGCTCGTGTCGGCCGCGATCGACCCGTACAGGAAGTCGTACGGGAAGGTGCGCAGCAGGTACGCGATGTCGTGCGGCACCAGGTGGAGCGACCGCAGCACGGCCTCGCCGAGGAAGACGTGGGTGCCCGGGGTCCAGGCCCACGCCTCCGACGGCAGCAGCGCGACGGCCAGCAGCGCCAGCGTCGCGCAGCCCAGTGCCCGTAGCGTCAGAGCCCCAGCTCCCGCCGGCGGCGGCGCATGGCCCGGCGCATGTGGCGCAGCTCGCGCTCGACGGCCTCCTCCACCGCGCGCCGCGCGTCGGAGGCGAGGTTGCTCACGGCGGACGGCGCATCGTGCAGGGCGCGGCCGGCGGTCCGGCGCACGCGGCGCGCCGTGCGCAGCACGGCCGGCTCGTCGGGCGCCATCGAGCGCGCGGCCAGCAGGCCCACGCCGGCCCCGAGGGCGGCGCCGAGCAGGGCGGCGATGAGGAGGTCGGCGCGCGGGCGATCGTCTTCGGTCATCGGCTCATCCTCGGGTACCAGGTCCACGGCGCGGGCGGACGCGCGGCCGCTCCCGCGCCTCGACGCGGGTATCGTCTTGGGCATCGATCCCATCCTCCTCGAAGTCGTCCTCGTCGTACGGCAGGTCGTCCAGCAGATCGTCGCCCGTCTCGTCCTCCTCCAGCAGGTCCGGCCGCAGCGCCCGCACCGCGCGCTCCGGCTGGCCGATCGCGCCGGGACGCGCCTCGACCAGCGCCATCTCGTCCAGCGCGTCGCCCGTCGCGAGCAGCGGCTCGTCGGCGAGGGCCGGACGGCGCGGCGGGCGGGGCGGCACGATCGCCTCGCCCAGGGCGTCGCCCAGCGACACCATGCTCGCCCGGACGCCGCGGAACGTGGACGCTGCCGTCACGAAGGTCTCCTCCGCCTCCTCCTGCGCGACCTCGATCAGCGCCTCCAGCTCCTTGGCTCGCGCCTCGGCGCGGGCGACCGCCCGCTGCAGCCGTCGCTCCGCGTCCGTGACGAGCGCGCTCGCCCGCTGCACGTCGGCGCGGATGGCGGTCGACACGTAGTCCACGTTCTCCGCGATGCGGCTGGCGTGGTGCGCGATCGGGTTGACGTCCGCGTAGACCCGGTCGAGCAGGTCGCTGATCTTCTTGTAGCTCTGCCGGAAGTTCCAGGCGGCCGGGATGACGGCGGCCGCCAGGGCGATGAACGCGAGCGTGAGCAGGGCGTCGAGGATCTGCGTGGTCCGCTCGAACCATCCCGGATCGATCGGCGCCTGTTTCATGATGAGCGTGTCGCCCACGGCCGTCGTGGCCTGGGCGATGAGCCACACGCCGGCGTGCGTCAGCGCCGTCGAGGCGGTCAGCATCGGGAGGGGAAGGGCAGAAGGGCGGACGGCGCCCGACGGCGCGACTCCGACGAGAGTCGTGCGTGCAGGCGCATCATTGGCCGAGGCCGGTGCAAGCACGAGGCCAGCATGTCCCGGCGGAGGGCGGGTGCCACGCTAGCGCTCGAGTTCGGGCGCCAGCCCCACGACGCGGCTGATCGGGACCGTGAAGACGATGCCGACGCCGGGGGTCGCGAGGTCGCCGCAGACGTCCTGGATCATCTGGATCGCGGCGTCCACCTTCGCCTCGTCCAGGACGCAGAGGATCGTCTGGTTGTGCGCGCGGGTGGTCTGCCCCAGGCTCTCCAGCCCCGCGAACAGCGGCAGCTCGCTGCGGAGCACGCGGCCCATCCCCCGACTCTCGAGGAGCGTCGCGCCCGTGATGCCCAGCTCCACGAATCCGGCGAGCACCCCGTCGATCCGCGACTCCTGATTGATGACGGCGACGAGCAGTTGCATCCCTTTGGCGCGAGGCGTTGGGCGGCTATCGTACCGGGCGCGTCGGGCCGCGTCAAGGAACGCGGCCCGCGTTGGCGCGGTCCTTGTTGCACGCGACGCGCTCCGCGTCGCGCCTCGTCGCCGAGCCACGTCGCGCGCTGTCGCGATCGGCCGCGCCCCGTGCGGCGCGTCACGCGCCGTCGTCCGTCGCACCTTCCGTCCTCGCTCCCCGCTCCGCATGTCCGCCGCGAACTCGCACGCCGTCCAGTTCATCGTCGAGGGGGGACGTCGCCTCTCCGGCTCCATCCGGCCGTCGGGCAACAAGAACGCGGCGCTGCCCATCGTGGCCGCCGCGCTCTGCACCGAGCATCCGGTGACGCTGGAGAACGTGCCGCGCATCCGCGACATCGAGACGCTCGTGGAGCTCGTGCGCTCCCTCGGCGTCGCGATCGAGTGGCGCGAGCGGAACACGCTCGACATCCACGCGAAGACGGTCACCGCGGCCGGCATCGATCGCGAGCTCTCGAAGAAGATCCGCGGCTCGATCCTGCTCGCGGGCCCGCTCCTCGGCCGCTGCGGGCGCCTCACGCTGCCGCCGCCCGGCGGCGACGTCATCGGCCGCCGCCGGCTCGACACGCACTTCCTCGCGCTCGAGCAGCTCGGCGCCCGCTACGATCTGACGGACGTCATCGAGATGGAGGCGCCGCAGGGGCTCAAGGGCGCCGACGTGTTCCTCGACGAGCCGAGCGTGACCGGCACCGAGAACGCGCTGATGGCCGCGGTGCTCGCGCAGGGCACGACCATCCTGCGCAACGCGGCGAGCGAGCCGCACGTGCAGGACCTCGCGAACTTCCTCGTCGCGCTCGGGGCGAGCATCGAGGGGATCGGGACCAACCAGCTCACGATCCACGGCGGCCGGACGCTCGGCAGCGCGACGCACCGCATCGGGCCGGATCACATCGAGGTCGGCTCGTTCATCGGCCTCGCGGCGGTCACGCAGTCGGAGATCCGCATCGAGCAGGCGGGCGTCGAGCACCTGCGCTCCACGCTCATGGGCTTCGCCCGCCTCGGCATCGAGTGCCGCATCGAGGGCGCGGACCTCGTGGTGCCCGCCGAGCAGTCGCGCCTCGTGCAGTCGGACCTCGGCGGGCACGTGCCGACCATCAGCGACCAGCCGTGGCCCGCGTTCCCGGCCGACGTCATGTCGATCGCCATCGTCACCGCCACGCAGTGCCACGGCATGGTGATGATGCACGAGAAGATGTTCGAGTCGCGCATGTTCTTCGTCGACAAGCTCATTGGCATGGGCGCCCGCATCGTGCTCTGCGACCCGCACCGCGCCATCGTCTCGGGGCCCAGCCGCCTGCGCGGCACGACGCTCGAGTCGCCGGACATCCGGGCGGGCATGGCGATGCTGCTCGCGGCGATGTGCGCGGATGGCACGTCCGTCATCAACAACGTCGGGCAGATCGAGCGCGGCTACGAGCGCATCGACGAGCGGCTGAACGCGCTCGGCGCGCGCATCGAGCGGGTCGGGGACCGCCGGCAGGCGTGACCGCCGCCGCGCACGCTGCCGGCGCGACGGCACGCCCCGCGGACGGGGGCGCGCCGTATCTCGCCTTCGACCTGTTCGCCGACTGGGGCATCCGCGCGCTCGTCACCACCCGGGCGGCCGGCAGCTTCGGGAGCGCCGGGGACGAGCCGATCGGCCAGGCGACGGCGCGCTGGGCGGCCCTGCAGCAGTACCTCGCGCCCGCGGGCGACGGGCGCTTCGCGACCGCGCGGCAGGTGCATGGCGCACGGCTCGTCGAGCACGTGCCCGGATGGACCGGCTGGCTGCGCGGCCACGACGCCGACGGCCACCTGGCGCCGGACCGCGGGACGGCGCTCGCCGTCACGGTCGCCGACTGCGTCCCCGTGTACGTCGCCCACCCATCGGGCGCGATCGCCATGCTCCACGCGGGGTGGCGCGGCACGGTGGCCGGGATCCTCGGGGCCGCGGTCCGTCGGCTCGGGGAGCTGGGGCGCCATGCCGCCGACCTGCGGGTCCTGCTCGGCCCCTCGATCTGCGGCCGGTGCTACGAGGTCAGCCCGGACGTCTTCGCGCAGCTCACCGGCCGGACCGTCGAGACGCCGACGCCCGTCTCGCTGCACGCGGTGCTCGCCGACCAGGCGCGCGCCCTCGGCGTCGGGGACGTCCACGCGTCGCCGCTGTGCACCCGGTGCGACAACGACCGCCTGTTCTCGCACCGCTGCGGCGATGCCGGCCGGCAGCTCGGCGTCCTCGTCGCCGATGGGTGAGGTGGGGGTGGGCCAGCGGAGCCGCCCCGGCGCTCGGCTTGACGCGCCCTAAGCGACGGTCTACCTTAGTATTGCGCCTCGGCCGGGAAACCGCGCCGTTGAATGTGGGGGAGGGTGCCCCACATTTTTTGTTGCCGTTCGCCGCCGCCTGACCGTGCACGACGCGTTGGAACACGCCGTATCCGCGGAGCTGGACGCCCTCGGTTTCGAGCTCTTCGAGCTCCGCCGCCGGGGCTCCAAGACCCGGCCCGTGCTCGATCTCCGGATCGAGCGGCGGGACGGGGCTCGGGTGTCCGTGGACGACTGCGCCCGCGTCTCGCGGGCCGTCGAGGCGAGGCTCGAATCGGAGCGGCTGGTCGGGGAGCAGTACGTGCTGGAAGTCTCGTCGCCGGGCATCGAGCGGCCCCTCCGGGGGGCGGATGACTGGCGGCGGTTCGCCGGGCAGACGGCGGTGGTCACCGCCCCGCCGCTGCCCGCTGGGAAGGCAGAGGTGACGATCGTCGCCCTCGAGGGCGAGCCTGGCGAGGAAGTGGCGGTCGTTCGCGATGAGCGCGGGGCGGAGCACCGCCTCCGGCTGGCGGAGGTCAGCCAGGCCCGGCTCGCGTTCCACTGGAATGGCTAATAGGAGTCCTGGATGGTCGCTTCGGCTGAGATCCTCACCGCGATTCGCGAGTTGACCAACTCGAAGCAGCTCGATCGCACCGAGCTGTACGCGTTGCTGCAGGATGGCATTCTGGCCGCGCTGGCCAAGAAGTACGGCCCGACCGTGCAGGCGGAGGTCGACATCGACGACGACACGGGCCAGATCCGGGTCGTCCTGCTGCGCACCGTCGTCGAGGAGCCCCAGGATCCCGCCCGCGAGGTCTCCCTCGACGAGGCGCGCGCCCTCGACTCGGAGTTCCAGGTCGGCGACATCCTCGAGCGCGAGATCCCGTTCAGCGAGTTCGGGCGCGCTGCGGTGCAGGCGGCCAAGCAGCGCATCGTGCAGCGCGTCCGCGAGGGCGAGCGCACCCGCATCAAGGACGAGTTCTCCACGAAGGTGGGCGAGCTCCTGTCCGGCGAGGTGCAGCAGATCGAGCGCGGCAAGCTGGTGGTGATGCTCAACAAGTTCCGCGAGGCGGAGGCGATCATCCCCTACCGCGAGCAGAACCACCGGGAGCACTACCACCAGGGCGAGACGATCCGCGCCGTGCTCAAGCGTGTCGAGGACACGCCGAAGGGCCCGCGCCTGATCCTCAGCCGCTCGGACGCGCTCTTCGTGCAGGCCCTCTTCCGCCTTGAGGTGCCCGAGATCCAGCAGGGCATCGTCGAGATCCGCGCCGCCGCCCGCGAGGTCGGCAGCCGCACCAAGATCGCCGTCTTCTCGCGCGACGACGCCGTCGATCCGGTCGGCGCCTGCGTGGGCCTCAAGGGCGCGCGCGTGCAGGCCGTGGTGAACGAGCTCGGCGGGGAGCGCATCGACATCGTGCCCTGGTCGGCCGATCCGGAGCGCTTCGCGAAGCTGGCGCTCGCCCCGGCCAAGGTCGCCCGCGTCTTCTCCGACGCCGCCGGCCGCACGATCCAGGCGATCGTCGACGAGGACCAGCTCTCGCTCGCGATCGGCCGCAACGGGCAGAACGTCCGCCTCGCGTCCGAGCTCACGGGCTGGAAGATCGATCTCTACTCCAGCCGCGAGTGGCTGGAGAAGGGCGGCGATCAGGGGCTGTTCGGCGGCACGCAGGAGGAGGAGGTCGCCGACCTGCCGCTGGCCGACATCGCCGGCATCGACCCGGCCGTCGTCGCGGTGCTCGAGGCGGGCGGCTTCCGCACGCTGAACGACATCCTCGATCTGGAGAAGGACGACTTCCTCAAGCTGCCGGGCATCGCCCCGGCCGAGGCGGACCGCCTGATCCAGATGATCGACGAGCTCACCACGGAGGACGAGTCCGAGGGAGCCGCCGAGGAGCAGCAGGAAGGCTGAGGCGAACGGGGGGCGCTGCGCCACGCTGGCGCGGAGCCCCCCGGACGATCTACGATGGATGCGATGACGATGGACCGGCTGCTGCGCCTGCTCGGCCTCGGCGTGCGAGGGCGGGGGGCGCTGGTCGGGGTGGAGCGGGTGCGGGAGGCGGCGCTGAAGGGGACCCTGGTCCTCGCGGTGGTCGCGCCCGACGCCTCGCGCCACAGCCAGGAGAAGGTGCGGCCGCTACTGCGCGCTCGGGGAATCCCGATCGTGGAGGGGCCGGGCGCGACGGAGTTGGGGCACGCAGTGGGGCGCGAGGCGACGGCTGTGGTCGGTGTGACGGATCCCAACCTCGCCCAAGGCATACAACGGATGCTCGGCCCGTTCCCGGAAGGGGGCGGCGCGGATGGCGCGCCTCGAGGGGCGCGCTCCGGCGGGTGACGCGTCGCAGGGTGCGGCGGGTCGTCCGGTGGGAGCGGATCAGGAGGATTGTTTGAGCAAGCTTCGTGTGCACGACATGGCGGGCGAGTTCGGGATCACGACGGAGGAGGTCATCGACCTTCTCCGGAAGATGGACGTCCCGGTCCGCTCCCATCTGACGCTGCTGACCGACGACCAGGTCTCGCGCATCCGCGCGCGCTGGGAGCGGGAGAAGCGCGCACGGGCGGAGCGCGCCGCGCAGGCGGCGGCGCCCGCGCCGGCCCCGCGTCGTCGCCGGAGCGCCGCCGAACCGGCCGCTGCGGCGGCCGCACCTGCCGCCGAGGCGACGCCCGCGACGACGGTGCGCCGCCGCGTGCGCAGCGCCGACGCCATGGACGACGGCGCGGGTGTCCTGACCGCCGACGACGCGCACGCCCACGTCGAGGACGCGCCGACGCCGGTCGCGCCGATCGCTGACGAGCCGCGGACCCCCGCGCCCGTCGCGGCGACGGCGGTGCCGGCGCCCGCCGCCCCGGTGGCTGCCGCTCCGGCTGCACCGCCCACGCCTCCGGCACCGCCCGCTCCGCCCGTCGCGGAGACCCCCGTCGCCGCCCCGGCCCCGGTCGAGCCGCCCAAGCCGGCCGCGCCGGCGGTCGTCGAGCCGGCACCGGTCCGCGAGGTCGCTGCCGAAGCGCCCGCCGCCCCGGCGCCCGCGGCGCCGATCGCGCCGCGTGCGCCCGAGACGCCCGGGGACGCCCCGATTGCGCGTCCGGCCGCTCCGGTGGCCGATGCGCCGCCGGCGCCCGTGCGTCCCGCCGCGCCGCCGGCTCCGGCCCAGCCCACGCCCGCCCGTCCGCAGCCGGCCGTGCCGTCCGCGATGCGGCCGGTCGCGTCCGCCTCGCCCTCGGGGCAGGCCGCTGCGCCGCCGGCCCCGCCGGCCGGTGGAGCGCCTGCCGCGCCGGGTGGCCCGCGTCCGCGTCCCATCACGCCGGGCGCGCCGCGCGCCGGCGCCGCGCGGCCGGGTGCGCCGCGTGGCATGACCCCCGTCGCCTCGGCGGCGCCGGGCGGCGCCTCGTCGCGCCGTGACGGTGGCCGTGGCCCCGTCGGCGGCTTCGCCAGCCCGTACGGCGGTGGTGGCGGTGGTGGTGGCGGCGCTGGTGCCGGCACCGGCACGGCCGGCGCCGGCGCAGGAGCCGGCGCGCGCGGTCGCGGCGGCAAGAAGGGCAAGCGCGGAGCGGTCGACCAGCAGGCGGTCGCCGACAACATCTCGCGCACGCTGCAGGGCATGCGCGGCGCGCCGGGCCGTGGCGGTCGTGGCCGCGACGCGCGCGACTCGCGCGAGGAGCTCGAGGCGCTGCGCGCCGCGAACGAGCAGCGCGAGCGCACGACGGTCCGCGTCAACGAGTTCATCACCGTCGCGGACCTGGCGCAGATCCTCAAGATCTCGCCGACGCAGATCGTGGGCTTCGCCCTGAAGAACCTGGGGCTGATGGTCACGATCAACCAGCGCCTCGACTTCGACCAGATCGAGCTGATCGCCAGCGAGTTCGGGTTCCAGGCGGTGCGCGAGGAGGAGTACCTCGCGGACTTCGGCGAGGAGACCACCGAGGACGCGGCCGAGGACCTGATCGCGCGTCCGCCGGTCGTGACCATCATGGGTCACGTCGACCACGGCAAGACGTCGCTGCTCGACTACATCCGCAAGGCCAACGTCGTCGCCGGCGAGGCCGGCGGCATCACGCAGCACATCGGCGCGTACCACGTGTCGCTGCCGGGTGATCGGCAGATCACCTTCCTCGACACCCCGGGTCACCAGGCGTTCACCGCCATGCGTGCCCGCGGTGCGCAGGTGACGGACATCGTCGTGCTGGTGGTCGCGGCCGACGACGGCCTCATGCCGCAGACCATCGAGGCGATCTCGCACGCGAAGAACGCGGGCGTGCCGCTCGTGGTGGCGATCAACAAGATCGACCTGCCGCAGGCGAACCCCGGGAAGGTCAAGCAGGAGCTGCTGCAGCACAACGTCGTGCTGGAGGAGTTCGGCGGGAACGTGCTCTCGACCGAGATCTCGGCCAAGAAGGGCACGAACGTCGGCGACCTGCTCGACCAGCTCGTCCTCCAGGCCGAGATCCTCGACCTGAAGGCGAACGCCGACAAGCGCGCGACCGGCACGGTGGTCGAGGCGCAGCTCGATCCGGGCAAGGGTCCGGTGGCGACGGTGCTCGTGCAGAGCGGCACGCTGAAGGTCGGCGACGACTTCATCGTCGGCCAGTACGCCGGTCGCGTGCGCGCGCTGCTCGACGAGCGCGGCAAGCAGGTGAAGCAGGCGGGGCCCGCGATTCCGGTGCAGATCCTCGGTCTGACCGGCGTGCCGATGGCGGGCGATCAGCTCATCGTCGTCGAGGACGCGACGCAGGCGCGCGACATCGCCCAGCGGCGCGAGCGGCTGGACCGCGAGGCCAAGTCGCGTCGCACCTCGAAGGGCGCGGTCACGCTCGAGGACTTCATGAACGTGGCGTCGGCGGGCGAGAAGCGCACGCTGAAGCTGCTCATCAAGGCCGACCAGGGCGGTCCCGCGGAGGCGCTCGCCGACGCGCTCGGACAGCTGTCGAACGAGGAGGTCGTCGTCGACATCATCCAGCGCGGCGTCGGTGCGATCACCGAGGGCGACATCCTGCTGGCGAAGGCGGCCGGCGCGATCATCATCGGGTTCCACGTGCGCCCGGACACCAAGGCGCGCACGGCGGCCGAGCGCGAGGGCGTCGACATCAAGCTCTATCGCATCATCTACGAGGCCGTGAACGACGTGAAGGCGGCGCTCGAGGGGATGCTCAAGCCGGAGCAGCGCGAGGTCATCCTCGGCGAGGCGGAGGTCCGCGAGGTCTTCAAGGTGCCGCGCATCGGTGCCATCGCCGGCTCGTACGTGCGCAGCGGCACCTTCCAGCGCGGCGCCAAGGTGCGGGTCGTGCGCGACGGGGTCGAGATCTACGACGGCAACCTGGGCTCGCTGCGCCGCTTCAAGGACGACGTGAAGGAAGTGAAGGAAGGCTTCGAGTGCGGTATCGGCGTCGAGAACTTCAACGACCTCAAGGTCGGCGACGTGATCGAGTGCTACCGGACCGAGGAGGTCGCACGGACGCTCGTCTCCTCGCAGAGCTGATTCCGCGCGGACGCCACTCGCACGACGGGACGGGGAACGGGGAACGGGAGGTGCGTTCCCCGTTCCCCGTCCCGTCTTAACCACTCCTGCCATGCCATACGACAACCGCCGCCCCGATCGGGTCGCCGAGGCGATCCGCGAGGAGGTCGCCGGCTTTCTCGCCGACGGCGTCAAGGATCCGCGCGTGCGCGGCCTCGTCACCGTCACCGGGGTCGACGTCACGCGCGACCTGCGGCACGCCAAGATCTTCGTCAGCATCATGGGCAGCGACGCCGAGCGCGCCGAGACGCTCGAGGGCCTCTCGGCCGTCGCGGCGCACCTCCGGGGGCGCGTCGGACGCGCGCTGCGCCTGCGCGTCGCGCCCGACATCGCGTTCCGTCCCGACCCGAGCGTCGCGCACGCGGCGCGCATCGAGTCGCTGCTCGAGGAGGTGCGGCGCCAGCGCGAGGGCGGCCCGGACGCCGAGGGCGACGCGGACGCGTCCGCGAGCGACGCCGCGGCCGACGAGGCCGAGCGTCCGGACGACGCGCCGGCGCCCGACGCGCGCGGCTGACTCCGATCGCTCGCACGACTCCACGATGGCCGACGGCCTTCTCCTCGTCGACAAGCCGGCGGGCGTGACCTCGCACGACGTCGTGAACGTCGTGCGGCGCGCGATCGGTGAGCGGCGGGTCGGGCATGCGGGCACGCTCGATCCGTTCGCGACCGGGCTGCTCGTCGTGCTCGCGGGGCGCGCGACCCGCCTGATCCCGCACGTCAGCGGCGATCCCAAGGTCTACGACGCGACGATCCGCTTCGGCAGCGAGACCGACACCGAGGACCTGCTCGGCGCCGTCACGCGCGAGGCGCCGCCGCCCGCCGAGGAGGCGGTGCGCGCCGCCATCCCGGCGCTCACCGGATGGCTCGACCAGATCCCGCCCGCCTACTCCGCCAAGCGGGTGCAGGGGCGGCGCGCGTACGATCTCGCGCGCGAGGGCGTCGCCGTCGAGCTGGCCCCCGCGCGCGTGCGCGTCGACCGCTGGGAGCTGCTGGCGTGGCGGGACGGCTCGCCCGTCGAGGCGGACGTGCGCATCACCTGCGGCAGGGGGACGTACATCCGCTCGCTCGCCCGCGACCTGGCCCGGCTGACGGGGAGCGCGGCACACCTCTCGGCGCTGCGCCGCGTCCACAGCGGCGCCTTCGACGTGGCGGACGCAGTCGCGCTGGACGTCGTGCGAGAGGGCGGGGCCACGCTGCGGCCGCCGCTCGACGCGGTGCCGGAGCACCCCGTCCAGGCGCTCGACGAGCCGGACGTGCGCCGCATCTTCGGCGGCATCCAGGTGCCCGCGACCGTGGCCGGCTCCTGGGGGGCGCTCACGAGCGCGGCGACCGGTGGGCTGGTCGCGCTGGCGGAGCGAGCGGGGGAGCGGTGGCAGCCGCGGGTCGTGCTCCATGGCTGAGCGGCCGGTGCTCGGCCCCGACGACGAGTCGTGGCTGCCGCCCGACGTGGGGGGTACGGTCGTCACCGTCGGCACCTTCGACGGCGTGCACCGGGGACATCAGGACGTGCTGGCGCGCCTCGCCGCCCGCGCCCGCGAGGTGGGGCTCCGCAGCCTCCTGGTGACCTTCGATCCCCACCCGCTCGAGGTGGTGAACCCGGACGCCGCGCCGCCCCTGCTCACGCCGGGGCGCGAGAAGCTCGCCGCGCTCGCCCAGAGCGGGGTCGACTACGTGGCCGTGGTGCCGTTCACCCGCGTGCTCGCCTCGTACGAGGCGGCGCAGTTCGTGGACCTCGTGCTCCGCGACCGCCTGCGCATGCGCGAGCTGTTCATCGGGCACGATCACGGCTTCGGGCGCGGCCGGGCGGGGGACGTCCACGTCCTGCAGCGCCTGGGCGCCGAGCGCGGGTTCGAGGTCCGGGTCGTGGAGCAGATCGCGGCGGATGGACACGCGGTGTCGTCGACCGCCATCCGCCGCGCTGTGGCGGGTGGCGACCTGCATCGCGCCGAGTCGGGGCTGGGGCGGCCGTACGGCGTCATCGGCACCGTGGTGCACGGCGAGCGGCGCGGCCGGCTGATGGGCTACCCGACGCTGAACGTGGCGCTCCCGAGCCCTCGCAAGCTGCTGCCGCCGGAGGGCGTGTACGCCGTCCGCGTCCACACGCGGACGGGCAGCTACGGCGGGATGCTGAACCTAGGGCCGCGCCCCACCTTCGGCGACGCGACCCGCTCCCTCGAGGCGCACCTGTTCGACGCCGAGGGCGACTGGTACGGCCAGACGGTCGGCGTCGATTTCGTGGCCCGACTGCGGGACACTCGGCGCTTCGACGGGGTAGACGCTCTCGTGGCCCAGCTGGGCCGCGACGCGCAGCACGCGCGGCGGGCGCTGGCGCAGGCCTCCGCGGGGCGGCGCTGACCGTCGTCGGACGCGCGCCCGCGCCGGCGTTCGCGCCCGTGCGCGCGTTCGTTGACTCCGCACCCGAAGGCCGGTAACCTTCGGAGTTTCCGGAGCTTCGCCTCGCTCCGCCCCCTCGCACGTCCCCCTTCCACTCCCTCCGGTCCGCAGGCGCATGTCGAACCTGAAGTACCGTCTGCTCCTCATCGGCGCGCTCCTGGTGGCGTCCGTGTGGGCGCTCTTTCCGCGCACCGTCGTCGAGCGCGTCAAGCGCAACGGCGTCTTCGTGACCGACACGGTCCGGCGCGTGCCACTCAAGCGGGGGCTGGACCTGCAGGGCGGTATGCAGCTCTCGCTCGAGATCGACGAGAGCAAGGGGGCGGTCGCCAACCAGGCCGAGGCGCTGGACCGTGCGATCACGGTCATCCGCAACCGCATCGACGAGCTCGGCGTGAGCGAGCCGGTCGTGCAGAAGGTCGGGGACCGCCGCGTCATCGTGGAGCTGCCCGGCGTCGACGATCCGGTCCGCGCCCAGGCGGTGGTGCAGAAGGCCGCCTTCCTCGAGTTCCAGATCGCCGACGAGACGCAGGCGCTCGAGCGCTCGCTCTCACGCTTGGACGCGATCGCCGCGCAGAAGCTGCCGACGCTCGCGCCCAGCGCGGTCGCCGACTCGGCCGGCACCGCCACGGGCGGCCAGAAGGGGCTGACCTCGCTGTTCGGCTCGGCCGACAGCGCGCGCCGCGATTCGACGGCTGCGACGACCGCAGCCGTCGGTGACTCGGGGACGCGGACGGCCGACAGCGCCAACCCGCGCACGCCGTCCACGACGGGCGCGTTCTCGCGCGCGGTGCAGCAGGGCAACCATCCCGGCCAGTACATCGTGTCGGAGGCGGACTACCGCCGCCTGCAGCCGCTCCTCGAGCTGCCGGAAGTCCAGGGGGCGCTGCCCCCGGGCAAGGTGCTCCGCTGGGGCGCCGACTCGATCGTCGCCGGCGGGCAGATCTTCCGCCCGCTCTACGTGCTGGACGCGCGTCCGATCATCACGGGCGAGTACCTCACGGACGCGCGGCCGAGCGCCGACCCGACCGAGGGCAACCTCGTGCAGTTCGAGCTGAGCCGCGAGGGCGGCCGCCGGTTCCAGAACGAGACCGGCCGTCACCTGCAGGACTACATGGCCATCGTGCTCGACCAGCGCGTCATCACGGCGCCGGTCATCCAGAGCGCGATCGGCAACCGTGGGCAGATCACGCTGGGCGGCGGCACGCTGCAGGACGCGCAGGACCTCGCGATCGTCCTCAAGGCCGGCGCGCTGCCGGTGCCGCTGAAGGTCGCCGAGACGCGCGAGATCGGCGCCAGCCTGGGCGCGGACTCCATCCGCTCGGGCATGGTCGCCGCCGCGATCGCGGTGCTCCTGATCGTCATGATCATGGTCGGCTACTACCGGATCTCCGGCGCGCTGGCCGTGGCCGCGCTCTCGCTCTTCGTCGTCTTCACGCTCGCGATCCTCGCCGGCTTCAACGCGACGCTGACGCTCCCCGGGGTGGCCGCCCTGGTGCTCAGCATCGGCATCGCGGTCGACGCGAACGTGCTGATCTTCGAGCGCATCCGCGAGGAGCTGGACCGCGGCAAGACCGTCCGCCTCGCGGTGGACGAGGGCTTCCGTCACGCGATGAGCGCCATCGTCGACACGAGCGTGGCGACGATCCTCACCGGCGCGGTGCTGTACCAGTACGGCACGGGGCCGGTCCGCGGCTTCGCCGTCACGCTCATCGCCGGCATCGTGGCATCGCTGTTCACCGCGATCTTCGTGACGCGCACGTTCTTCCTCATCTGGCTGTCGCGGAGCCCGCGCACCCAGACGGCCCTCAGCATCTGACCGCGGGACGCTCCGACATGCTGCGCATCTTCCACAACACCGCGTTCGACTTCATCAAGTGGTGGCGCTGGGCGGCCGGTCTGACGGCCGCGTTCATCGCCATCGGGCTCGCGTCGTACGCGATCAACCCGTCGCTGAACTACAGCATCGAGTTCACCGGCGGCACGCTCATGCAGCTCGAGTTCCGGCAGGCGCCGGACGTCAATGAGCTCCGCCGCACCGTCAGCACTGTGGCCCACGGCGCCGAGATCCAGCAGTACGGCTCGCCGACGGAGTACACCATCCGCGCCCAGGGCGCGGAGGGCGCCGAGACGGCGGACGCCGGCGCCGAGGGCGTCGGCCGCCGCGTGCAGTCGGCGCTGGAGCAGAAGTACGGCGCCGAGGGCGTGCGCGTCGTGCGTACCGAGGCCGTCGGCGCTCGCGTCGGCAAGGAGCTGAGCCGCGGCGCGATCGTCGCCGTGCTGCTCGGGTCGCTCATCACGCTGGTGTATCTCGCGATCCGGTTCGAGTGGCGCTTCGGCCTCGCCGCCGTCCTGGCGACGGGCCACGACATCCTCGTGACCGCCGCGTTCATCAAGCTGTTCCACGTCGAGGTCTCGCTCACGGTGGTTGCGGCGATCCTGACGCTGCTCGGCTACTCGATGAACGACACCATCATCATCTTCGACCGCGTCCGCGAGGACCTGCGCCTGAAGCGCAAGGAGCCGCTGCGCGCCACGCTGAACCGCGCGATCAACGAGACGCTGCCGCGCTCGGTGCTCACGCACGCGACGACGCTCGCGGCCACGCTCGCGCTCCTCCTGTTCGCGGGCGAGGTGATTCGCCCGTTCGCCCTCGTCATGGCGTTCGGCATCTTCGTGGCGACGTTCAGCTCCATCTACGTCGCCGGGCCGCTCCTCCTCTGGATCGAGCGCAAGTTCCCGCGCCCGGAGGTGGCGGGCGTCGCGAAGTCGGCGTCGGCCGGCGGCCGCGCCGCGCCGCAGCCCGAGGCGCAGCCGAAGCAGCCGGTCGGCGCGCGCTGACGCACGGCCGGCGGCGGTACGCCGCCGCTCCATCGACTCCCCGCGGCCTCGCCGCGGGGAGTCTTTGCATCCGACCCTCCCGTCCCGAGTCGTGACCTCCTTCTTCGACAGCCACGCGCACCTCGCCGATCCGGCCTTCGCCGACGAGGCGGATGCCATCGTGGCCCGCGCGGTCGCGGCCGGTGCGGTGGGCATCGTGAGCATCGGCGAGTCGCTCGCCGCGGCGGCGCGCGCCCGGGTGATCGCGGGCCGGCATCCCGGCGTGGTCTGGTTCACGGCCGGGGTCCATCCGCACGACGCCGCCGACTTCGATGCCGCGCGCGACGTCCCGGCGATCCGCGAGGAGGTCGCGGCAGGCGCGGTGGCCGTCGGCGAGTGCGGGCTGGACTACCACTACGACCACTCGCCGCGCGACCGGCAGCGCGCCGCCTTCGGTGCGCAGCTCGCGCTGGCCGCCGAGCTCGATCGTCCGGTCGTCGTCCACACGCGCGAGGCCGAGGACGACACGCGGGCGATGGTCGAGGAGGCCGGGCGGAGCGGCGTGCGGGGCGTGCTGCACTGCTACACGGGCTCGCACGCGCTCGCGGAGGCGGCGCTCGCCGTCGGCTGGCACGTCTCGTTCAGCGGGATCGTCACGTTCAAGCGATGGGACGACGACGCGCTGCTGCGCCTCGTGCCCGACGACCGCCTGCTCGCCGAGTCCGACGCGCCGTACCTCGCCCCCGTGCCGCATCGCGGGCGCCGCAACGAGCCGGCGTGGGTCGGGCACACGGTCGCGCGGCTCGCCGCCGCACGCGGGCAGGAGGTCGAGGAGGTCGGCCGCCTCGTGATCGCGAACGCGCGCCGCTTCTTCGGCCTACCGACCCCCGCGGCCGGGGACTAACATCCCGCCGCGGCGCCCCGCCGCATCCCGTCCTCTCGCCCCCGCTCCGATGACCGACCCGCGTCTCACCGTCGTGCACACCGCGCAGGCTCCCGAGGCCATCGGCCCGTACTCGCAGGCAGTCGTCGCGAACGGCATGGTGTTCACGGCCGGGCAGATCGCGCTCGACCCCGCGACGATGGAGATCGTCGAGGGCGACGTCACGGCGCAGGCGGAGCAGGTGCTGCGCAACCTGACGGCGGTGCTCACGCAGGCCGGCGCGTCGTGGAGCAGCGTCGTGAAGACGACGATCTTCCTCGCGGACATGGCGGACTTCCAGGCGGTCAACGCCGTCTACGCGCGGGCGCTCGGCGACGCGCGGCCCGCTCGCTCGACCGTCGCCGTCGCCGGGCTGCCGCGCAACGTGCGGGTCGAGATCGAGGCGATCGCGCTGGTCGGCTGACCGCGGACGCTGCGACCGACGTGTCCAACTCGCGCGAGCAGCTGTTCCGACTGACGCAGTGGGCGCGCTGCGCCGGCTGAGCGTCCAAGATGGGTCCGGGTGACCTGTCCGCCGCGCTCGCGCCGCTTCCCCTGCGCGACGATCCACGGCTGCTCGTCGGCCGCGAGACCTTCGACGACGCCGGCGTCTACGCGGTGTCGGAGGAGCTCGCGCTCGTCCAGACGGTCGACTTCTTCGCGCCCATCGTGGACGACCCGTACGCCTTCGGCCGCATCGCGGCGGCGAACGCGCTGTCGGACGTCTACGCGATGGGAGGGGAGCCGATCACGGCGCTGAACATCGCCGCGTTCCCCGTCGGTCGGCTCCCGCTCGAAGTGCTGACCGAGATCCTGCGCGGCGGGCAGGACGCGGTGCACGAGGCGGGCGCGCTGGTCGTCGGCGGCCACACCGTCACCGACGACGAGATCAAGTACGGGCTCGCGGTGACCGGTCGCGCCGATCCGCGGCGACTGCTCACCAACGCCGGCGCGCGTGCCGGCGACGTGCTCGTGCTGACCAAGCCGCTGGGAACGGGGCTGGTCGCGACCGCGGTCAAGCGGGGCATCGCGGATCCGGGCGCGGAGTCCGCCGCGGTCGCGTCCATGTCCACGCTCAACCGGGACGCGAGTCGTGCCGCGCTCGCGGTCGGCGCTCGCTGCGCCACCGACGTCACGGGCTTCGGCCTGCTCGGTCACGCCTCGCACGTCGCGCGGGCGAGCGGCGTGACGCTCGCCTTCGACGCGGCGGCCCTCCCGTCGCTGCCGGGCGCCCGCGCGGCATGGGAGGCGGGGGCGCGCACCGGTGGCGCCGAGCGCAACGCCGCCTTCATCGAGGCGCACGTCGCGTGGGGCGCGGTCGATCCGTTCCTGCGCGCGCTGTGCGTCGATCCGCAGACCTCGGGCGGCCTGCTCGTCGCCGTGCCGGTCGACCGGGTGGGGGACTATGTTTCGCGCGTCGACGGTGCCGTCGTCGTCGGCGAGGTGCGCCCGCGCGCCGCTCTCGCGCTCGACGTGCGCTGAGCCGCCCCGGCGTGGCTCGTGCCGTGAGGGGGTGGATCGGGCCTGGTGGCTTGCCTGGTCTTCAAAACCAGTGGGTGGCGCCCAGCGTCACTGGTGGGTTCGATTCCCACACGCTCCCGCCACGGCGTCATCCCGCGTCCAGCCTCGTGCCCGAGATCAACTCCGCCTCGCTCCGCCGCGCCGCGCGCGCCATCGCGCTCGTCCTCTGCCTGCTGGCGGGGCTGCCCCTCGCGTCGTCGGTCGCCGCACAGCCGCCCACGCCGCAGCCGACCGCGCCGCGCGACACGGCGCGGGCCCGCGGCGACAGCACGCGCGCCACGACCGACACGGCGCGCTCGGACAGCGCGCGCGGGACGGGACCGCGCAGGGCGCGCGCCGCCGTCGCGCCTCGCACGGGGCTGGAGCCGCCGATCTCGCCGCGGCGCGCGTTCCTCACGTCGCTCCTCGTCCCGGGGCTCGGGCAGGCGAGGCTCGACCGCCCGACGGCCGGCGCGCTCTTCGTCACCGTGGAGCTGGCGGCGATCGCCATGGCCAGCAAGGCGGTCTACGACCTGCGCGCGGCGAAGGCGTTCCGCGCCGACAGCGTGGTGCTCGCGTACCCGGTCGACACGGCCACTGGGCTGCCGACCACCCGGCCGCAGCAGGGCGAGGGGCCGTTCCCGAACGAGCTGGTGCGCGCGCGACGCCTGCATCTGGAGGACTGGATCGCGGTGCTCGCGTTCAACCATCTGATCGCCGGTGCCGAGGCGTTCGTCGCGGCGAATCTGTGGGACCTGCCGGCGCAGGTCGGGGCGCAGCGCAGCGCCCGCGGGCCGGCGGTCGTCGTCACGGTGCCCTGGTGACGGTCGCGCGATGACGGCCCACACCATCGCGGACCTGCCCGTGGTGCACGAGCCCACGGCGCCCATCGGCGTGTTCGACTCGGGCATCGGCGGGCTGACCGTCGCGCGCGAGATCATGCGGCAGCTGCCGTCGGAGTCGATCGTCTACTTCGGCGACACGGCGCGCGTCCCGTACGGGCCGAAGAGCCCCGACACCGTGCGCCGCTACAGCCACGAGATCGCCGAGTTCCTGCGCGCGCAGGGGGTGAAGGCGATCGTCGTCGCGTGCAACACGGCGACCGCACACGCGCTCCCGATGCTGCAGGCGGAGCAGCCCATCCCGGTGCTCGGCGTCGTCGAGCCGGGCGCGCGGGCGGCGGTGGGGGCGTCGCGCGGCGGCACCGTCGGCGTGATCGGCACGATGGGCACCATCGCGTCGGGCGCGTACGAGCGCGCGATCCGGGCGCTGCGCGCCGACGCGGCGGTCGTCAGCACGCCGTGCCCGCTGTTCGTGCCGCTCGTCGAGGAGGGCTGGCTCACGCACGAGGCCACGGAGCTCGTGGCGCACGAGTATCTCGATCCGCTGCGGGACCGCCACGTGGACACGCTGGTCCTCGGCTGCACGCACTACCCGCTGCTCAAGCCGCTCATCGGCGCGGTCGTCGGCCGCTCGGTGCGGCTGATCGACAGCGCCGAGGAGACCGCGGCGGAGCTGGGGCGCGTCCTCGAGGCGCGCGGGCTGGCCGCGCCGTCGGGCACGACGCCGCGCCACCGCTTCGTGGCGAGCGACGCGCCCGAGCACTTCTCACGGATGGCGCAGCGCTTCCTGGGGGCGCCGCTCGAGCGCGTCGAGACGGTCACCCTCGGCTGACCCCGTCCACCGACAGAGCGCGATCTCGTGCGGGTCGACGCGCAGGAACGTCGGCGCGTCCAGCCACGAGCCCGGGTTCGCGTAGACGCCTCCGGTCGAGGCCCGCTCGATGCCCGCGACGTGGGAGTGTCCCAGCACCATGAGTTCGAGCGTCGGCTCCGCTTCGAGCTGCGCGATGCCCGCGCGCCGGATGCCCAGCCCGTCGTCGACCGGGCGATACGTGCGGCTCGCCTGCGAGCTGCCCGTCGCGAGCTTGCTCGCGGCGTCGACCGGCAGCATGCGGAACGCGGCCTTCGAGAGCGGATGGCGCAGCACGGGGCGGATCGCACGATACCCGCGGTCCTCACGCCCACGGAGTCCGTCGCCGTGCTCGATCCGTGCGCGCCAGCCGGCGAGGTCGCCGATCCACGGGCCGAAGTGGTAGTTGACCCCCACGTCCTCGCGCAGCACGTCGCCCCCCCAGCAGTCGTGGTTCCCCGCGATCCACGTCACCGGAACGCCCGCGTCCACCACGTCGGCGATGGCCGCGAGCACGCGGAAGCCCGTGCGCGGGATCGCGGTGCGCCACTCGAACCAGAAGTCGAACAGGTCCCCGTCGATCACGAGGGCGCCCGCACGCCCGGGCAGCGCGCGCAGGAACGCGATCAGCGCGCGCTCGGTCGCGCGGGGCGCGACGCCGAGGTGCACGTCGGCGATGATGTAGCTGGGGGCGGGGAGCACGGCCCAAGTCTAGCCCGCCCGCGCGCGCCCACAAAGCGCGCGTCGGGTGGACAACGCCCCCCGGCTCCGGCGATCTTGACCGCGATGCGCGCCGTCGGCGCGCCCGGTCCCGTGATCCTCCCGTGAGCCGCGTCCACACCACCGAGCTGCGCGTCCGCTACGCCGAAACCGACCAGATGGGGGTGGTGTACCACGCGAACTATCTCGCGTGGTGCGAGGTCGGCCGCACGGAGTGGATCCGCGCGGCGGGGATGAGCTACCGCGACATGGAGAGGGAAGGCGTGGGACTCGCCGTCAGCGACCTGCAGATGCGCTTCCACGCGCCCGCCACCTACGACGACATGGTCCGCGTCGAGACGCGCTGCACCGAGGTGCGCTCGCGCACGGTGACCTTCGAGTACGTCGTGAGCAACGCGGAGTCGGGGGCTCGGCTCGTGAGCGCCTCCACGCGCCTGATCGCCGTCGATCGACAGGGGCGCACGGCCGCGATGCCGCCCGCCGTGCGCGCGTTGCTCGAGCGCGCGTCCGCCGCCGTGGAGGACGGCTGATGCGCGCGCCGCGAGCCTGCTCGCTCGGCCTGCTCGCCGCGGTGGTCGCGCTCTCCGCGTGCGCACCGCGCGCGCGGCCGCTCGCCGGCGCCGCCGTGCCGCGCGTCGCGCTCCCGTCGACCGCGCTCCCGCGTGCGCCGCAGCGCGTCGTGTTCCGGTGGCGCTACGAGGAAGCGGAGGGGTTCGCCGCGCGCGGCGAGGGGGTCGCGCGGCTCGCCGCGCCCGACTCGGGGCGCCTCGACTTCTTCGTCGACGGCGGCTTCGGCGGCGGTTACGCGGTGCTGATCGGCGATCGCCTGACGGCGCCCGGCGGCGAGATGGTGCGACGCGTCGTGCCGCCCGCTCCGCTGCTCTGGGCGGCGCTCGGCCGGCTGGCGCTGCCGCCCGCGTCCGACACGACGGTGCGCGCCTCGGGCGACACGCTGCGCGCCGACGTGGGGCGGAACCCCACCTGGCGCGTGACCTTCGTCGGCCAGCAGTTGACGCGCCTCGAGCGCATCGACGGCGGCCGCATCATGGAATGGGTGCAGCGCGACTCGTCGGCGGTGCGCTATCGACACGAGGGCGAGCGCCGCGGGCTCTCGCTCGACGTGCAACGAACGGAGACGGTCGATGCCTTCCCTGCGTCCATCTGGCCGCGCTGAGCGGCCCCTCGCGCGGCGCCGCGCCTCGGTGCGTGGCTGGGCGCTCGCGCTCGCCCTCGGCGCGACGGTGAGCGTCGGCGGCTGCCGCTTCTCGCCCTACAAGTTCCAGGGTGGTGGGCTGCCGCCGAACATCCGCACGATGGCGGTGCTGCCGTTCGAGAACGACACGCCGGTGCCCGAGCTCCAGCGCGAGCTGTTCGAGGCGATGCGGCGCGAGCTGCAGAACCGACTGAACCTGCGCGACGCGTCCGAGGCGAAGGCCGACGCCATCGTGCGCGGCACGATCGTGCGGTACGACATCGACGTGCCGGTCGGCTTCAGCTCCGATCCGACGCAGGCGACGACGGCGCGCCGGCAGCTGCAGCTCGTGGTCGACGTCGCGATCATCGATCAGGGGAGCGGTCGCACCCTCTGGGAGAAGAAGGGGCTCACGGCGAAGGGCGAGTACGCGGAGCAGAACGAGGCCGGCGGTCGACGCCAGGCGATCGAGGAGGTCATCGCGGACATCATCGAGGGAGCGACCTCGCAGTGGTGAGCGCGCCCGCCGATCTCGCGTTCGATCCCGCGCGGAAGGTGATGGGCTGGGACGACGCGCGCGCCTGGCGCGAGCGGTGTAGCGGGCGCGTGGTGTTCACGAACGGGGTGTTCGACCTGCTGCACCCGGGCCACGTCGACGTCCTGGTGGGCGCGCGGCGGCACGGCGACGCCCTCGTCGTGGGGCTCAACGCCGACGCCTCGGTGCGCCGGCTCAAGGGACCGGAGCGTCCGGTGCGGTCGGAGGCGGAGCGGGCCTACGTGCTGGCCGCGCTGGCGGCGGTCGACGCCGTGGTCGTGTTCGCGGAGGACACGCCGCTCGAGCTGGTGCGCTGGCTGCAGCCGAACGTGATCGTGAAGGGCGGCGACTATCGCGAGGACACGATCGTCGGCGCACCCGAAGTGCGCGCGCGCGGGGGCGACGTGGTCGTCATCCCGCTGACGCCCGGGCAGTCCACCACCTCCATCATCGAGAAGCTCCGTGGCGGCATCCGCTGAATCCCCGTCCGCCGGCGCGACGCGCGCGGCCGACGTCATGCGTCCCGTCTCGCTCGAGCGAGGGGTCGCCGAGTACGCCGAGGGATCCTGTCTCATCGCATTCGGGAAGACGCGCGTGCTCTGCACCGCCAGCGTCGAGGTCGGGGTCCCGGGATGGCGTCGCGGCTCCGGGCAGGGGTGGCTCACGGCGGAGTACGCGATGCTCCCGCGCGCCACGCGCACGCGCACCCCGCGCGAGCGCGCGCAGCTCGGCGGACGCACGCAGGAGATCCAGCGGCTCATCGGCCGCAGCGTGCGGGCGATGCTCGACGACTTCCGCTTCGGCGAGGTGACGGTCCGCATCGACTGCGACGTCCTGCAGGCCGACGGCGGCACGCGTACCGCGGCCATCACGGGAGCGGCGGTCGCGGTGGTCGATGCGTTCGACGCGGCGGTGGCCAACGGGATCATCCCGGTCTCGCCGGTGAAGCGACGCGTCGCGGCGGTCAGCGTGGGCGTGGTGGACGGGGTGCCGATGCTCGACCTGGACTACGAGCAGGACGTGCGCGCGGCCGTCGACATGAACGTCGTCATGAGCAGCGAGGGTCGCTTCGTCGAGGTGCAGGGGACCGGCGAGCACGGCACCTTCGACCGTGCGGAGCTCGATCGACTGATCGAGCTGGCGACCGTCGGCATCCGTGAACTGGACGCGCGGCAGCGCGCGGCACTCGTCCCGGGATGAGCGGGTCCGCCGTGCCCGAGCGTCTCCTCGTCGCCACGCGGAACGCCGGCAAGCTGGTGGAGCTCCGCCCGATGTTCGCGGCGATCGGGGTCGACGTGGTCGATCTCGAGACGGCAGGGATCCCGGAGTCGCCGGAGGAGGAGGACATCGAGGCGTTCGACACCTTCGAGGCGAACGCCATGGCGAAGGCGCGGCACTTCCATCGCGTGAGCGGCGGAATGGCTACCGTCGCGGACGACTCGGGGCTGGAAGTCCTGGCGCTCGGCGGCGCGCCGGGAGTGCGGAGCAAGCGATACGCGGAGAGCGACGGAGCCGGGCAGGTCGCCGCGAACAACGCCAAGCTGCTGCGGGCCCTCGAAGGGATCGGCGACCGGCGCGCGCGCTTCGTCTGCGCGGTGGCGCTCATCGCCGACGGCCGTGAGCTCGTGGTCCGCGGCACCACCGAAGGGCACATCGCCGAGTCGGCGCGCGGCACTGGGGGCTTCGGCTACGATCCCCTGTTCGTCAGCGACGATCTGGGGATGACGCTCGCCGAGGCGACCGCGGCGGAGAAGGCGCGCGTGGGGCATCGCGGCCGCGCGTTCCAGGCGCTCGCGGCGGCCTTGGGCCGCGCCAACCTGGCAGGCTGAACCCGGCGCGGCGGCGCTGACGCCGTTGACGTCGGCACTTGGAGCGGCTACACTAACCGCCGCACCGTCCGGGGCGTAGCGTAGCCTGGTATCGCGCCTGCTTTGGGAGCAGGAGGTCGCTGGTTCGAATCCAGTCGCCCCGACCTGGCAGGGAAGGCCCGGAGGTGTCGGACCTCCCGACGTGGATGCGCCAGTAGCTCAGGTGGATAGAGCGACAGCCTTCTAAGCTGTTGGTCGGGGGTTCGAGTCCCTCCTGGCGCGCCAGAACCGAGGTCGTTACGTTCTGATGCTGTCCGCTCCGATAGCTCAATGGTAGAGCAGCTGACTCTTAATCAGTAGGTTGTAGGTTCGAGTCCTACTCGGAGCACTTGAGCCGGGGCCGCTCTTCGGAGCGGCCCCGGCTTCGTCTCCCGGCCCGGTCCGCAGCTCGGACCGGCAGGGCGCCGACGGGAACCTGGACGCCATACCGGGTTACGTACTGGCCCCAGCGAAACGCCGGGCGGTGTCACGAGGGCGCCACGGAAGTTGAGCGACGCCCCTTGAACACCGGGTTCGACCCCCCTATTATTCGTTCATGCGCTGCTGACGCGGCGCGGCAAGTCGAAGTGCCGACACAGTTTAGGCCGGCACGCCTCAAGTGGACCGAGAGCGAGTTGCTCGAAGCGCCCTTGACGAACCGGCTCTGCCGAAGTACAATAAGAGGCTGCCGCGGAAAACGCGGCGACCGAAGCTGATTGACAATCGAGACGAGATCGTTTGGATGTGCGAGGCGGTCCTAATGACCCGGCAGCGACAGGCGGCCGGCGAGGGATCAGACCTGATCATATCGAAGTGATTCGGACGCGCTGTTCCGTGCCATCGGCAACGACA
>JAESFT010000102.1_pt1 | contig 127335 bp, 113 predicted proteins | sample 9269451 | NCBI WGS metagenome assembly JAESFT01 (sample SAMN14502557, study PRJNA617106) | algae metagenome | isolation source: Scytonema hyalinum WJT4-NPBG1 and co-occurring heterotrophs from well... | place: USA: Mojave Desert, Joshua Tree National Park, California | collected 2006-05-25 | reverse complement strand
AAAACGTAGGATCGTCGATCGTCCCTATTCGGCCGTCCAAAGACAGCCCGCAAGGACACCGCCGCCCACGTTTCTCTTTCTTTCTTCACTTGTCAAAGAGCACAGCCTCCCGAAAGAGGCAGGCGCCTCCCGAACCGACGAACTCGCGATCCGGACAACCGGCTCACGATCCAATCTGTTCAAGGAAGCCTCGAAACGTACCGCCTCGGCGGCCGCTTCGTGATGAACTTAATTTAAGTTCATCCGCTTCGTTTGTCAACACCGGGACCGAACTTTCTCGGCCCGCCGCGACCTCGTCCGAAAACGAGAGCCCCCATCGGAAAAAGCTTCCCTCCCTGACCAAGGTCAGGCAAGTCAGCCCGGCATCCGAGGAAGCGTCCGGCGCCGTCGGCGTGTTCGCCGTGGCGTCGATGGGCGTCTTATAGGCCTGCCGGTTTCGGGCTGTCAACACGCTCATGAAGGTTTTTTGACGGTGCCGGCCAGCCGGCGCGATCTCCCTGCCCTGTCCACCGAAAGCTGCGCCCTCGCCGGGGTCCGTCGCCTCACTTCCGACACAGCTCCACGCGAAGCACCGCAGCCATAGCGACGCTTCTCCGGTTGAGAGGACGTCAGCGCGCATTGATTCCATGACGGCCTGCGGGCAAGGTCGGCAGGCGCTGGCCGGCCTGCCGTTCGCCGAACCCGATCCTGACCCAAGGTGCAATGAGCAGACGACCTCCCGATGACGAGAGCCGGACGGCCCGGGGCGAGCTCCCCCCCGCCTCCCGCGGGGCGCTCGGCATCGATCTCGGGCACGAGCCGCCCCTCAGCGCCGGCGGCGGCGAAGCCGCGGAGGTGGACCGGCGCGACATCAACATGCGGTGGCTCGGCGCCTGCGTGCTCACCGGGATCACGGGCGGCGCCCTCATCGGCGCCTCGATTTACATCGCCCTCGAGGGCACCACGATCCTGGCGCAGCCCCCGGAGCGGGCCGTCGCGACCCTCCCCCGCCCGGCTCCCGACGACAAGGCTCCGGCGCCGGCCCGCAAGGGCGACATGCTCAACCGCTCCGAGATGGTGGCCTCGGCCAAGCAGGTCTACCGGGCGCCCATGACGATCCGCGTCGGCGACCGCGAGGTGATGAAGAGCCGCCAATTCGTGCGGATCGCCACCAACCTGTCGCTCTCCGCCGGCACGTATGCTGCCGATATCCCGCCTTTCAATCCCCTGCGCCTCTTCGCGGAGGAGAACGGGGAGCGCTACGTGGAGCCGCAGCAGCCGGAAGTGGCCGACGCGGACGTCTCGGTGGTGAAGCGGGACCTCACCCTGCTCACCATCGATGCAGGCGCCCCGTCCCTCTCGGACGAGGACGTTCTCGCGATCCTCGAGGAGGAGCGGCGCCTCTCCGCCTCGTCGGGCCGGCCGTCGAGCGTTCCCATCCCGGCCCAGCAGATGCTCTCCCGCACCCTCCGGCAGCCGGGCGATCTCGGCGGCGCCCTGAGCTATGCGGGCACCCCGGAGATGCGCTTCAGCACCATCGAGGTGAAGGTGGTGCCCGAGAACGTCACGCCGATCTCCCGGGCGGAGCCGCGGGTCAGCGATCCCCTCGTCGAGGAGCGCGACCTCATCATCAAGAAGGGCGAGACCCTGGAGGGCGCCCTGCGGGCATTGGGGGCGAATTCGGACCAGATCAACGCGATCCTGGTCGCGCTCAGCGCCCGCGTCCGGGTGACGGGGCTGCCCGAGGGCCAACGCGCGCGGGTTCTGATCGCCCCCGGCCCGCGTCCCGGGGACGGGCGGCAGGTGGTGCGCGTCGTGCTCTACGGCGAGCGCGGCATCGAGGCGATCGCGGCCGTCAACGACCGGGCGCAGTTCGTCTCCGTGACGCCGCCCAACGACCTGTCGCCGGCCCGGCCCGCGGCGCCGGCCGTGGAGGAGGGCGAGGAGGCCGAGGAGGGCAGCGGCGTTCCGCTCTACGACAGCCTCTACGAGACCGCCCTCAAGAACGACCTGCCCCGGCAGACGGTGGACGAGCTCGTGCGGGTCTTCGGCTTCGACGTCGACTTCCAGCGGCGGGTGGCCCCCGGCGATTCCATCGAGCTCTTCTTCGGCTCGGACGAGGACAACGGCCCGCCGGAGGTGCTCTTCGCGGCGCTGAACGTCGGCGGCGAGCCGCGCCGGGTGTACCGCTTCCAGGGCGACGACGGCCTCGTCGACTATTTCGACGAGCAGGGCCGCTCCCTCAAGAAGTTCCTCGTGAGAAAGCCCATCGCCAACGGCATCCTGCGCTCAGGCTTCGGCTACCGCCGCCACCCGATCCTCGGCTACACGAAGATGCACACCGGCACGGACTGGGCGGACCGGATCGGCACGCCGATCTTCGCCGCCGGCAACGGCACGGTGATCAAGGCGGAGTGGGATTCCGGATACGGCCGGCGGATCGAGATCCAGCACGCCAACGGCTACGTGACGGCCTATTCTCACCAATCGCGCTTTGCCGCCGGCATCGCGCCGGGCGTGCGGGTCCGCCAGGGCCAGGTCATCGGCTATGTGGGCAATACGGGCCTCTCGACCGGGCCGCACCTCCACTACGAGGTGCTCGTCAACGGCCACTTCGTGGATCCCATGAAGGTGCGCCTGCCCCGCGGGCGGGAGCTCGACGGCCGGCAACTGGCTGATTTCAAGCGCCAGCGCGAGCAGGTGGACAGCCTCCTCGACCGCACCAGCCGCTCCGGCACCTTCGCCCAGCGCAGCGCCGAGTTGCGCTAGACGCCGGGCGGCGCCTGGCGCGCCCGCTTTCCTGAACGCGGTTTCGGCCCTAAGCCGGGGAGCCCGCCCCGGAGCCCTCGGCCGACGCCCATGCTCGCCTCCCTCGCGATTGTCCTGCCGGTTTTCGGCCTCATCGGCATCGGCTACGCCGCCCGCCAGATCAACCTCGTCACCGACCGTGCGGGCGAAGGCCTCTCCGAATTCGTCTTCGCCCTCGCGGTGCCGTGCCTCATCTTCCGCACCCTCGTGCGGGCCGAAATCCCGGCCGTGCAGCCCTGGGGCTACTGGATCTCCTACTTTGCGGGCGTCGCCGTCGTCTGGGCCCTCGCCATGCTGGCGGGGCGGCGGTTCTTCCAGCTCACCGGGACGAGCGCCGTCGTCGCCGGCTTCTCGGCGGGCCAGGCCAACACGGTGCTGGTCGGGATCCCGATGATCCTGAAGGCGTACGGGGACGAGGGCGCGGTGCCGCTCTTCCTCCTCATCGCCGTCCACCTCCCCGTCACCATGACGCTGGCGACGATCATGGCCGAGGGAAGCGCGGCGTCGCCGTGGGCCATCCTGAAGCGCCTCGCCACGCACCCGATCGTCGTCGCGATCCTCGCGGGTTCGGCCTTCAGGCCCCTCGCGGGCGCCGTGCCGGCGCCGGTCTGGCAGGTGGTGGATCTGATTGCCGCCGCCGCGATCCCGTGCGCCCTCGTCGGCATGGGGATTGCCCTGCGCCGCTACGGGCTGGAAGCGGGCTGGAAGCTTCCGCTGGTGATCTCCGGCCTCAAGCTGCTGATCCACCCGCTCGTGGTGTTCCTTCTCGCCACGCAGGTGTTCTCCATGCCGCCGGCCTGGGCCGGCGTCGCCGTGCTGTTCGCGGCCTGCCCCTCGGGGATCAACGCGTATCTGTTCGCCGAGCGCTACGGGGAGGGTGTCGCCGTCGCCTCGAGCGCCGTGGCCCTGTCCACCGTCCTGGCGCTCGGCACGGTCCTGCTCTGGTTGCAGGTGCTCGGGGTCGGCTGAGGCATCAGGGACCCGGCGCTTGAAACCCGAGATCCTGACGAAGGCCGTCAGGAGGCACGCCCCGGGCCCGGAGGTCCGCTAGGGCTTCGGACCCCAAGCTCTTCGAGAGCTTCAGGCCGTCCTCGCCCTGGATGAGGGCATGGTGGTGATAGCGGGGCGTCGGGAGGTCGAGAAGGGCCTGAAGCAGCACGTGGAGGTGGGTGGCGGCCTCGAGATCCATGCCGCGGACCACGTGGGTCACCCCCTGGAGCGCATCGTCGACCACCACCGCGAGGTGATAGCTCGTCGGGGTCTCCTTGCGGACGATCACGGCATCGCCCCACCGGGCCGGTTCGGCGGGAACGGAGCGCTCCCCGCCGCCCGGATCGAAGCAGCGGAAGGACAGGCTTCCCCGAACCGCCCCCCGGGCCTGGGCCATGTGGATGCGCCAGGCGACCGGGGCGCCGGCTGCGATCCGGGCCTCGATCTCGTCCGAGGCCAGGGCCCGGCAGGTGCCGGGGTAGAGAGGCACGCCGTCTGGATCGCGGGGCGCCGGTCGGCCCGTCGCCGCTTCGCTCCGGGCGACCGCCGCGGCGATCTCCTTGCGGCTGCAGAGGCACGGGTAGAGAAGCCCACCTGCCCTCAGCCGCCCTGCGGCCCCGCGGTAATCGTCGAAATGCTCGGATTGCCGGCGGACGGGCGTCTCCCATCGGAGGCCGAGCCAGGCGAGATCCTCGAAGGCGGCTTCGATCCATTCGGGCCGGCAGCGGGCGGCGTCGATGTCCTCGATGCGCAGGAGAAAGCGCCCGCCGCTCTCCCGCGCGAGATGTGCGTTGAGAAGGGCCGAGAAGGCATGGCCGAGATGCAGGCGCCCATTGGGGCTCGGCGCGAAGCGGAAGACCGGACGGGTCACGGTCGCAGCGAGGCCCGGGTGGGCTGGACGCCGATGGTCCGGATGAGGAAGAGACGCAGACCGGAGCGGACCGGAAAAGGGTGCATCCCGTGACCATCCTCGATTCAGACGCGGCGCTCAAGGCAGGACTCGCAGCCCTCGTCCGGCTCGACCCCGTCATGGCGCGGATCGTCGGCGAAGGAGCCGTTCCGGTCCTGCGCAAGCGCCCGCCGGGCTTCGAAGGGCTCGCCTGGATCATCGTCGGCCAGCAGGTCTCGACGGCGAGCGCCGCCGCGATCTGGACCCGGGTGCGGGACAGCCTCGGCCCGGTCACCCCCGAACGCATCTTGGCAGCCTCCGACGACGCCCTGCGGGCGCCCGGCCTCTCCGCCCCGAAAATCAGGACCTTGAGGGCGGCAGCCGCCGCGGTAGCGGAGGGTGCCCTGCCGCTCGACACCCTGGCGGGCGGGACGGCGGAGGAGGCGCATGCCCGGCTCACCGCCGTCAAGGGGATTGGCCCCTGGACGGCCGACATCTACCTCCTGTTCTGCCTCGGGCACCCGGACGCCTTCCCGGCGAGCGACCTCGCCGTCCAAGAGGCTGCCCGGGCCGCCTACGCGCTCCCGGTCCGGCCCGAGGCCCGGGCCCTCGCGGCGCTCGCGGAAGCCTGGCGCCCCTGGCGCGGGGTGGCGGCCGGCGTGCTCTGGGCCTATTACCGGCTGATCAAGACGAGGGAGGGAGCGCCCGGATGAAACCCGCTGGTCTCGGCCGGGGTTGATCCCGCCGCCCCATGCCTGGACCCGAGCGCCCCCGGCGCTCGCGCCGCCCACGAGGAGATCCCATGCCCGCCCTCAACGGTCCCCGCCTCGCGCCTCTCTCGGGAAGGGCAAAGCAGCTCGTCGTCTTCCTCCACGGCTACGGGGCCGACGGCAACGATCTGATCGATATCGGCCGGCAATGGCAGCCCTGGCTGCCGGACGCGGCCTTCGTGGCGCCCCATGCGCCCGAGCCGTGCGGGCAGGCGCCGGTCGGCCGGCAATGGTTTTCTCTCACCTTCCGGGATCCGCACGAACGCTGGCGAGGCGTGAACCAGGCGGGGCCTGGGCTCGACGCCTTCCTGGACGAGGAGCTGAGGCGCCATGACCTGCCGAGCACCCGGCTCGCCCTCGTCGGTTTCAGCCAGGGCACCATGATGGCGCTCCATGTGGGGCTGCGCCGGGCGCAGGCGCCCGGGGCGATCGTCGGCTTTTCCGGGATGGCGGTACTGGAGGAGGGCAAGGGCCCCGACAGCCTTGCGGGCCAGGTGAAGGCGAAGCCGCCGATCCTCCTGGTCCACGGGGACCAGGACGACGTCATCCCCCTCGATGCCCTGTTCCTCACGGGCGACGCCCTCAACGCCGCGGAGGTGCCGTGCCAGTGGCACGTCTCGCCCGGCGTCGGGCACGGGATCGACGGGGAGGCCCTGCGCCACGGGGGCCTCTTCCTGCTGCAGGCCCTCGGCCTGCCCTACCCCAAGGGCTGATCAGCCCCGGGCCGCCGCGAGCGCCGCCTGGGCACCGGCCCGCAGGAGGGCCGTGTCGCTCCCAACCGCCACGAAGGGGAAGCCCTGGCGCAGGAGTTCGGCGGCGCGCTCGCCCGAATGGGCATAGATCCCGATGAGCTTGCCTGCCGCCTTGACCCGCGCGAGCGCGTGATCGAGGGCCTGGCGGACCGCGTCGCTGAGGGGATCGACTCCCGCGCCGCCCGACAGGGCGATGGAGAGGTCGGCAGGGCCGATGAAGATGCCGTCGACGCCGGGAGCGGCCAGGATCTCGTCCAGGATGCCGAGGGCTTCCCGGGTTTCCACCATGGCGAACGAGACGGTGCTTCCGTTCGCCTGCCGGAAATACGCGTCCGGCTGCAATCCGCTGAGGGGCAGCGCCCCATGGGGCCCCCAGCTGCGTTCGCCGAGGGGAGGATACTTCATGAAGGCGCCGAAGCGCCGGGCGTCCTCCACCGTGTTGATCATCGGCGCGATTACCGCCGAGACCCCGGCATCGAGCAGTTTCGAGGCGGTAGCGAACTCGCCCACCGGGATCCGGGCCACGGCCGGCTTGCCGGCGGCCGCGATCAGCGGAACCGCCCACAGGGTCGCGGCGAGATCGATGGCCCCGTGCTGCATGTCGAGGGTCACCGCATCGAACGCCTCCCGGGCGAGAAGGCCCGCGACCGCGGCCTCCGGGATCCCGCACCAGGCGCTGAGGGTGGGCGATCCGGCGCGCAGGCGCTCGGCGAGGGCGGATACGGAAGACATCGGGGCTCCTGGGCGATGGGCAGGCGGGGTGGCCCGCCCTTGAGCGTCGGACCGGCCGGAGCGACGGCCGGGCGAGCCGTTCCGGTGAGCTGGAAAGCGCGCCGTGGCGCGGGGACGGCGCACCCCGATCGAGGCTACCGTCCCGCCTGCACTTCCTCGACGGCCCGCCCCATGAGCTCGACCATCTGGCGGCGCAGCTCGGCGTCGGCCACCGTCTTGCCGCCGGACTCCAGGTCCGTCCGGACCTTGCGCAGCACGTCGTCGTCCCCGGCTTCCTCGAAATCCGCCATCACGACCGTCTTGGCATAGGCCTCCGCGTCGGCGCCCTCTTTGCCGAGCTGACCTGCGGCCCACAGGCCGAAGAGCTTGTTGCGGCGGGCCGTCGCCTTGAAGCGCAGCTCCTCGTCGTGGGCGAACTTCTTCTCGAAGGCGTCCTTGCGGTCGTCGAAGGTGGTCATGGTTTCCCCCTGGTTGGTCAGGCTTGACGGGCGATATAAAGACGCTGCGGCGCCCCTGCCAGTCCGGCCGCCTCGTGAATGCCGTTTTTTACGATCATAAACCCTGAATTCCAAAGATTTCAGGCGTTTTCGGGCGGTCGTTGTGCTCCCGCGCCCGATCGAGTAGGTTGCCCGCGAGCCGGATTGCCGGTCCCCCGACCGCAAGCCGCGCCAGCCGCGGAACCGAACCATTCCCAGGAGCCCCGGCCTTTCCATGGATTTCCTCAAACCACGGTACATCCCTATGAACCGCCGCCGTCGCATCTACGAGGGCAAGGCGAAGGTGCTCTACGAGGGCCCCGAGCCAGGAACGCTCATCCAGCACTTCAAGGATGACGCCACCGCCTTCAACGCCAAGAAGCACGAAGTGATCGACGGCAAGGGCGTGCTGAACAACCGGATCTCGGAATACATCTTCCAGAATCTGAACGATATCGGCGTCCCGACCCACTTCATCCGTCGCCTGAACATGCGCGAGCAGCTCATCCGCGAGGTGGAGATCATCCCCCTCGAGGTGGTGGTGCGCAACGTGGCCGCGGGCTCGCTGGCGACCCGCCTCGGCCTTGAGGAGGGCACCCAGCTCCCCCGCTCGATCATCGAATTCTACTACAAGAACGACGGCCTCGGCGATCCGATGGTCTCCGAGGAGCACATCACGGCCTTCGGCTGGGCGACGCCCCAGGAGATCGACGACATCATGGCGCTCGCCATCCGGGTCAACGACTTCCTGTCCGGCCTGTTTCTCGGCGTCGGCATCCGGCTCGTCGACTTCAAGATGGAGACGGGGCGCTTGTGGGAGGGCGATGCCATGCGCATCGTCGTCGCCGACGAGATCTCTCCCGATTCCTGCCGCCTGTGGGACGTGAAGTCGAAGGACAAGCTCGACAAGGACCGCTTCCGCCGCGACCTCGGCGGGCTCGTCGAGGCCTATACCGAGGTGGCCCGCCGCCTCGGCATCCTGTCCGAGAACGAGAAGCCCATGACGGGCGGCCCGCGCCTCGTCCAGTAGACGCAAGGGCCGGCCAAGCCTTCGCGATGCCCGGCCCCGTGCCGGGCATCGCCGTTTCTGACGGGCCTCTCCGCCGGGGTCGGGGGGAGCCGAAGGGTTGGTGCGCGGAGCCCCTGCTCGCCCGGGGTACCGCCCTGGGCTACCGTGCGCCGCCCGATGATCCGATTCGCCGCCCTCGCCTGCCTTGCTGCCCTCGCCGCCTGCTCCGCCCTGCCTCGCGCTGTGCAGGGCGTGCCTGCGGGCGAGCCCTGGTTCGCGCTTCCGCTCAAGGAATGGCTCGGCGAGGAACGGGCGGAGCCCGAAGCCATCGCGGTCTGCCGCCCGCCCGAATGCGGCCCCGGCCTCGTTGCAGGGGTGGTGCGCCTCGCCGGCGCCGAGGCGGATGCGGCGGAGCGGGTGCTCGCCGATCCCGGGGCCCTCGCCCGCATGCTCCGGACCCCCAAGGCGGGCCGTCCGCGTACCGCCGTCGACTTGAAACCCCTGCAGGCCGGCAGCGCCGCGGGCTTTGCCATCACCCTGGCCCGCCAGGATGCGCGGCGCCGTCCCGCCTACGGCGCGGCCCTCGGGCGGCGCTCGGGCGGGGATCTCAGGGTCGTGCTCGTGGTCGGCGAGGACGCGGGCGCGGTCGAGGACGCGGCACGGCAGGTCGCCCGGGAGCATCTTGGGGCTTGAGGCGGCAGGGTCGTTGTCACCCGGGCGCAATGGCCTTAAACGCGGGGCACTTCCCGTCAGGCAAGAGAGCGCCCATGAAAGCCCGCGTCACCGTCACCCTCAAGACCGGCGTGCTGGACCCGCAGGGCAAGGCGATCGAGGGCGCCCTCGCATCCCTCGGGGTCGCGGGCGTCGCGAGCGTGCGCCAGGGCAAGGTGTTCGACATCGAACTCGACACCGCCGATCGCGCGAGCGCGGAGCAAACCCTCAAGGCGGCGTGCGAGAAACTCCTCGCGAACACGGTGGTGGAGAACTACCGCGTCGAGATCGCGTGAGGCGGAGATGAAAGCGGCCGTCATCGTCTTTCCAGGCTCCAACCGCGAGGGCGACGTCGCCAAGGCTCTCGCGCAGGCGGGCGCCCGCGTCGAGCGGGTCTGGCACGCCGACACCGCGCTTCCCGCCGGCACCGATCTCGCGGTGCTGCCGGGCGGCTTCTCGTACGGCGATTACCTGCGCTGCGGCGCCATCGCGGGCCGGGCCGCGATCATGGATGCGGTGCGGGCCCACGCGACTCGCGGCGGGCGGGTGCTCGGCATCTGCAACGGCTTCCAGATCCTGTGCGAAGCCGGGCTCCTGCCGGGCATCCTCATGCGCAACGCGAACCTTCGGTTCATCTGCCACCGGCAGACGCTGCGGGTGGAGCGCGCCGACACCGCCTTCACCCGCGCCTACGCGAAGGGCCAGGTGATCGACGTGTGCGTGGCGCACGGCGAGGGCAATTACACGGCAGACAGCCAGACGCTCGCGCGGATTGAGGGCGAAGGCCTCGTCGCGTTCCGCTACTGCGACGCCGACGGCGGCATTACGCACGACGCGAACCGCAACGGCTCCATGAACTCCATCGCGGGCATCTACTCCGATAAGCTCAACGTGCTCGGCATGATGCCCCACCCGGAAAACCTGATCGACGACCTCGTCGGCGGCACGGACGGGCGCGGCCTGTTCGAGAGCCTCATGGCGGCGTGAACCCATAGCCCTCATCCTGAGGAGGCCATATGGCCGTCTCGAAGGACGAGGGCGTCTCCAGCGGGCGCTGGACCCACGACCCACGTCCTTCGAGACGCCGCTTTGCGGCTCCTCAGGATGAGGGTTGTTGGTTGTGGTGCTCCACTCGCAGACGAGTACCGGATGCAGAACGACGTCACCATCACCCCGCAGCTCGTGAAGGATCACGGGCTCAAGCCCGACGAGTACGAGCGCTTCGTCACCCTCATCGGCCGCGACCCGACCCTGACCGAGCTCGGCATCGTCTCGGCCATGTGGAACGAGCACTGCTCCTACAAGTCCTCGCGCCTCCATCTGCGCGGGCTGCCGACGAAAGCGCCTTGGGTGATCCAGGGTCCGGGCGAGAATGCGGGCATCATCGACATCGGCGACGGCTTGGCTTGCGTGTTCAAGATGGAGAGCCACAACCACCCGAGCTTCATCGAGCCCTATCAGGGGGCGACGACGGGCGTCGGCGGCATTTTGCGCGACGTGTTCACCATGGGCGCGCGGCCCATCGCGGCGCTGAACTTCCTGCGCTTCGGCGCGCCCGAGCACCCGAAGACCCGCCACCTCGTCGGCGGCGTCGTGGCAGGCATCGGCGGCTACGGCAATTCCTTCGGCGTGCCGACGGTGGGCGGCGGCATGGGCTTCCACCCGCGCTACAACGGCAACATCCTCGTTAACGCCATGGCGGTGGGCCTCGCGAAGGCGGACGAGATCTTCTACGCCGCCGCGACGGGCGTCGGAAACCCCATCGTCTATCTCGGCTCCAAGACGGGCCGCGACGGCATCCACGGCGCCACCATGGCGTCGGCCGAATTCGACGACGCGTCGGAGGAAAAACGTCCGACCGTGCAGGTGGGCGACCCCTTCGCCGAGAAACTCCTGCTCGAGGCCTGCCTCGAACTCATGGCCTCTGGCGCCGTCATCGCGATCCAGGACATGGGCGCTGCGGGCCTCACCTGCTCGGCGGTGGAGATGGGCGCCAAGGGCGATCTCGGCGTCGAGCTGTGGCTCGAGAAAGTGCCTTGCCGCGAGGAGGGCATGACGGCCTACGAGATGATGCTGTCGGAGAGCCAGGAGCGCATGCTCATGGTCCTGAAGCCCGGCATGGAGGCGGAGGCCGAAGCGATCTTCCGCAAGTGGGGCCTCGATTTCGCGGTGATCGGCCGAACCACCGATACGCTCCGTTTCGTGGTGAAGCACCACGGCACAGTAATGGCGGACCTGCCCATCAAGGAGCTCGGCGACGAGGCGCCCCTCTACGACCGCCCGCACCTTGCGAACACGCACCAGCCGGCCGTTCCCCCCGAGAGCGTGACGCCGCCGGTCTCCGACCGCGAGGCGCTGCTGCGCCTCGTCGCCTCGCCCGACCAGTGCTCCAAGCGCTGGGTGTGGGAGCAGTACGACCACCTGATCCTGGGCAACACCGTGCAGCAGCCCGGCGGGGACGCCGCCATCGTGCGCGTGCTCGACGGGCCGAAGGGCCTCGCCCTCACCACCGACGTGACGCCGCGCTATTGCGAGGCCGATCCCGTCGAGGGCGGCAAGCAGGCGGTGGCGGAGGCTTGGCGCAACATCACGGCGGTCGGCGGCCTGCCGCTCGCCATCACCGATAACCTCAATTTCGGTAATCCGGAGCGGCCCGAGGTGATGGGCACGTTCGTGGGCTGCATCCGCGGCATCGCGGAGGCCTGCCGGGCCCTCGACTTCCCCGTCGTGTCGGGGAACGTGTCGCTCTACAACGAGACCAACGGCCAGGGAGTCCTGCCGACACCCACCATCGGCGGCGTCGGCCTCCTCGACGACGTGACCGTGCATGCGTCCATCGCCTTCAAGCGCGAGGGCGAAGCGGTCATCCTCGTCGGCGAGACCCGGGGCTGGCTCGGCCAGTCGATCTATCTCGCCGAGCTTCTCGGGCGCGAGGAGGGCGCACCGCCGCCGGTCGATCTCGATGCCGAGAAGCGCAACGGCGACTTCGTGCGCGAACTGATCCGCTCCGGCGAGACCGACACGGTGCATGACCTCGCCGACGGCGGGCTCGCCCTCGCCCTCGCCGAGATGGCCATGGCCCGGGGCGTGGGCGCCACGATCACGGCCCTGCCGGAGGAGCTTCCCGTACATGCCGCCCTGTTCGGCGAGGATCAGGCCCGCTATCTCGTCGCTGCGGATGCCGATCTGGCGGAGGATATCCTCGCCGAAGCGCGGGAGCGCGGGGTTCCGGCCCGGATCATCGGCACGACGGGCGGCGCCGCGTTGATTTGGCCCGGCATCGAGGCCATATCGGTGGCCGAACTGAAGCAGGCTCATGAAGCCTGGCTGCCGGCCTACATGGCCGGCCGAGCCGCCTGAGAGGACGCCCCCGATGCCGATGGATGCCCGCGAGATCGAGAGCATGATCAAGGCCGCAATCCCCGACGCGAAGGTCGAGATCAAGGATCTTGCCGGCGACGGCGATCACTACGCCGCCACGGTCCAGTCCTCGGCCTTCAAGGGCAAGTCGCGGGTCCAGCAGCACCAGATGGTTTATGCGGCGCTGCAGGGCCGCATGGGCGGCGTGCTCCATGCCCTTGCGCTGACCACCGTCGCCCCCGACAATTGAAGCACCAACCCGCGGCGCCTTGACCGCCCGGACCAGGAGACGAGCATGACCGACGCCCGCCAAGCCATCGACAACGAAGTGAAGTCCAACGACGTGGTGCTCTTCATGAAGGGCACCCCGCAATTTCCCATGTGCGGGTTCTCGGGCCAGGTGGTCCAGATCCTGAACTATCTCGGCGTGCCCTATAAGGGCGTGAACGTCCTCGAGGACGAAGGCATTCGCAACGGGATCAAGGAATATTCCAACTGGCCGACGATCCCGCAGCTCTACGTGAAGGGCGAGTTCATCGGCGGCTGCGACATCACCCGCGAGATGTTTCAGGCGGGCGAGTTGCAGCAGCTTCTCACCGAGAAGGGCGTGGAGCTCAAGCAAAGCGCCTGATCTCAAGCCGGCCTTAACGATGAAGGGCGCCTTTCGGCGCCCTTTTCTTTTGTCGCATTTCGATCTTAACCGTTATCGGCAAGACTTGGCCCAGGTCCAGACAACAATCATGCGATGGACCAGGGGGCTCGACATGGTTGAACCATCGTCCAACGTGATCGCTTTTCGCAGGCGCAACGCTCATGCGCCGACCCGTCACCCGAAAAGCTTGATGGAAGCTGTCTATACGGCAGGTTCGCTCACGGTGCCGGCGGACGATGTGGCCATCAAGACCGCCGCCGTGATGCTGCAGGCACTGGGCTTCCTCGTCGTCGACGAGATCCTGGCCGACGGCACGCCCCGCCCCCTGAAGCGCGGCGAGGCGAAGGCCGCCCTGCATCGTCCCTGGCGCCTGTCGAAACCGCCCTTCAGCGGCGTCCTGGGCTTGCCCGACGCGGACGGGGCGCTCGTCCGCCCGGTCTAGAGAGACCTCTTTCGGTCACGCGCCACCGCCCGGCCGAGGCTTTGCCCCGAAGAGGCACTACGACCGAAAAGGCATTACGACCGCTGCGCCAGGGCCGCCCGGACCACCGCCAGGGCGTCGGGCGAAGCCCATGCCGCCGGGCCCTTGAGCAGCGCCACCTCACAGCCCTTCTCGTCCACCAGCAGCGTCGTGGGCAGGCCCACGACGTGCCCTGAGCGTTGGAGAACCTGGAGGAGCTTGCCTCCCGGGTCCGCGTAATAAGCGAGGTTGCGGATCCCGTTCTCCTGAAGCCAAGCCCGCGGCTTGTCCGGATTGCGGGTGTCGACGTTGATCGCCACCACCTCGAAGCCGCTCCCGCCGAGTTCCGCCTGCAGCCGGTCGAGGGCCGGCATCTCCTCCCGGCAGGGCACGCACCAGGTGGCCCAGAGATTGACGAGGGTGGCCTTGCCCTTGAGGTCGGCGAGCGTCATGGCCTGGCCCGCCGGTCCCGTGAAGGCGATCTCGGGCGCCGGCTTCGGCGGCGATGCGACCACGAGGGCAGCGAGTTCGCCCTTGGCCAGGGGCTTGAGGCGCTCCACCGTCGCGACGGACGCCCGGCAGGCCTCCGGGACGCCCGCGCCGCCCGCCGACGACAGACCCCACCAAGCCCCCGCTCCCGCAACGGCGAGGAGCACCGGCAGGGCGAGGGCGAGGCGGGACATGCGGGACCGGGGGAACGCGTCTGACATGGGCCCGATATGGCGGCTCCCGACCGCAGCCTCAAGCTTGGGAGGCGGCTCCCGCTTCACGTTTCCGCAAGCTTCGATTCCCGGCGGGCGTGACCGCGGCGCCTCTCGCATCTTGGGACGCGGGTCGCTATGGTGCCGCCACGTTTCGGAGCCTCGGATGCCTTCACGACTGCCCCTGCCCCGCCTTGTGATCGCGACCTTTCTCGTCGCGCTGAGCCTGACGGCCTGCGGCCGGCGCGGAGCGCTCGAGGCGCCGCCGGATGCGAATGCGCCCGCTCCGCAGCAGCAGGCCGCGCCCGCCGGCACCCTGCCGTCCCCGGTCGCCACGCCGCAGGGCGGCGGCTCGAGGCGGGGCTACACGATCCCGAAGGACCCGTTCATCCTCGATCCGCTGCTCTAGACGGTGTTATAGACGTCGAGCCCCCGACGTTTCAGGGGCCGCGTTCCGAGTTACCTCATGCATCATTTCGCTTACCGTGACGGCGTCATGCACGCCGAAGGTGTCAGCCTTCGCACCGTCGCCGAGGCCATCGGCACGCCCTTCTACTGCTATTCGAGCGCAACGCTGGAACGGCACTACCGCGTCTTCGCCGAAGCCTTCGCCGACACCGACTCTCTCGTCTGCTACGCCGTGAAGGCGAACTCGAATCAGGCGGTGCTGAGGACCCTCGCGGGCCTCGGCGCCGGGATGGACATCGTGTCGGGCGGCGAACTGCGCCGCGCCCTCGCGGCGGGCGTACCGGGCGAGCGGATCGTGTTCTCGGGCGTCGCGAAGACGCGGGACGAGATGGCGCTGGCCCTCGACAGCGGGATCCTGTGCTTCAACGTCGAATCGGAGCCCGAACTCGAGGCCCTGTCCGAGACGGCCGTGTCGAAGGGCGTCACCGCGTCCATCTCGGTCCGGGTGAACCCGGACGTGGACGCCAAGACGCACAAGAAGATCTCGACCGGCAAATCCGAGAACAAGTTCGGCATCCCGATCTCCCGCGCCCGCGAGGTCTATGCCCGCGCGGCCGCCATGCCGGGCCTCGCGATCACGGGCGTCGACATGCATATCGGCAGCCAGATCACGGACCTGTCGCCTTACGACAACGCGACGGCGCTTCTGGCGGAGCTCGCCCGCGACCTCCTGCGGGACGGGCACCGGCTCCACCACATCGACGTCGGCGGGGGCCTCGGCATCCCCTACCGCGAGGACAACGAGCCGCCGCCCGATCCGGCGGCCTATGCCGCCATCATCAAGCGGCACACCCGGGACCTTGGCCTCAAGCTCGTCTTCGAGATCGGCCGCCTCATCGTCGGCAATGCGGGCGTTCTCGTCACGCAAGTGATCTACAGGAAGGAAGGCGCGGGCAAGACCTTCGTCATCGTGGATGCCGCGATGAACGATCTCATCCGCCCGACGCTCTACGACGCCCATCACGACATCAAGCCGGTGGCGGAGCCGCAGCCCGACGGCGAGTGGATCCGGGGCGACGTGGTCGGCCCCGTCTGCGAGACGGGCGACTATCTGGCGCTCGACCGCAACCTGCCGCCGCTTGCGGCCGGGGACCTCGTCGCCGTGATGACCGCGGGCGCCTACGGCGCCGTGCAGGCCTCCACCTACAACACCCGGCTCCTCGTGCCGGAGGTGCTGGTGCGCGGGAGCGAGTTCGCGGTGGTGCGCGAGCGGCCGTCTTACGAGGATGTGATCGGTCTCGACCGGATTCCGGGCTGGCTCTGAAGCCCGTGGTCAATTGACCGCTGGTCAGGGCCGGTTTCGATGCTACCTTTCCGTCAGGGGGAGCGTTGAGCGTGGGCAACTGCGCGAGCTGGAGTCTGGCATGGCGGAAAGCCCAAGGCCGCTTAACGATGGCCCGCTGAATCAAGGGCCGTCGAAACGGACGGCCGCCCCCGGAAGCCGCGAGAGCCTGCAGCGACGGCTCGAAAGCCTCATCGGACGCGCGCGGTGGACCCTCTGGTGGGAGCGGGCCTGGCCGCTCCTGTGGCTTCCCCTCGCGATCGTCATCGCCTTCCTCACGGCGTCCTGGCTCGGGCTGTGGCTCGATGCGTCGCCTTTCGCCCGTGCGGTGGGCCTCGGCCTCTTCGTCCTCGCCTTCGTGCTCTCGCTCCTGCCCGTGGCGCGCCTGCGGCTGCCGGAGCGGCCCAAGGCCCTCGACCGGCTCGACCGCGACGCGGGCCTGCGCCACGGCCCGGCTCGCACCCTCGACGACAGCCTGGCCTCGGGCTCCGATGACCCGGGCACCCGGGCGCTTTGGGAATTGCACCGCCGGCGGGCGGAGGGCGAAATCGCGCGCCTGCGCGTCGCCGTGCCGAGCCCCGACATGCCCCGGCGCGACCGCTACGCCGTCCGCGCGGCGGGCGTGCTCGCGGTGGTGGCCTCCGCCTTCGTGGCGGGGCCGGAAGTCGGCACGCGCCTTGCGGCCGCCTTCGACTGGCGCGACCCGCAGGCCGCCCAGCCCTCCTTCCGGGTGGACGGCTGGATCGACCCGCCGCTCTACACCCGCTCGCCGCCCCTCATGATCGACCTTGCGGCGGGTCAGCAGCTCCTGCGGGCGCCCGTGAAGTCCACGGTCGTGATCCGGGTGGCCGGCCAGGGCGACGTGACGATCACCCCAGGCCCAGGCCTCGCCGCCCAGCCCCAGCCCGAAAGCCAGCGAACCGACCTGAAGGAGCAGCGCTTCACCCTCGAGGGCAACGCGGAGCTTTCCGTGCGCACCGGGCTCACCGGCGGCATGACCCTGAAGGTGGAGGCCATTCCCGACCGGGCGCCCGAAATCAGCCATGCGAGCCCCCCCGAGGTGAACGCCCGGGGCACTTTCGTGCTCGCTTATCGGGGTGCGGACGATTACGGCATCGTCTCGGCCCAGGGGCTCGTCGAGAAGGGCGAGGGCTTCAAGGGACGGCGCAGCCTCGTTCCGGCCCCGGAAATGCCGCTCACGGTGCCGGGCGCCGAGGCGGAGGCGCCTGAAACCCGCGCCACCATCGACCTCACCAACCACCCCTGGGCGGGCGCCCGGGTGAAGCTCACGCTTCTGGCCAAGGACGAGGCGGGCCAGGAGGGCCGCAGCGAGACGATCAACTTCACCCTGCCCCAGCGGCCCTTCACGAAGCCCCTCGCCAAGGCTCTGGTGGAGCAACGGCGCAACCTCGTGCTCGACCCCGACGACCGGCGCCGGGTGCAGGTGGCGCTCGACGCCCTCCTCATCGAGCCGCAGCGCTTCACCACGCAATGGGGCGTGTTCATGGGCCTGCGCGCCGGCGCCGAGCGCCTGCGCCGGGCGCGCTCGGACGAGCAGCTCGTGGAGGTGGCCGACTGGCTCTGGGCCATGGCGCTGCAGATCGAGGACGGGGACCTCTCCGAGGCGGAGCGCGACCTGCGCGCCGCCCAGGATCGCCTGCGCGAGGCCATGGACCGCAATGCGCCGAACGAGGAGATCGCGCGCCTCACGGAAGAGCTGCGCCGGGCGATGGACCGGTTCCTGCGGGAATTCGCCGAGCGCATGCAGCGCCAGCAGCAGCAGCAGAACGCCGAGAACCAGAACCGCCAGGCCCCCGACCGGATGATGTCGCAGGACGACCTCAACCGCATGCTCCAGCAGATGGAAGAAGCCATGCGCCGGGGCGACGTCGCGGAGGCGCAGCGCCTTCTCGACGAGCTGCGCAACATCCTGGAGAACCTGCAGACCGCCCAGCCCGACAGCCGGATGACGGATCCCATGTCGCGGGAGATGAACCAGGCCATGCAGGATCTCGACAACATGGCCCGCGAGCAGCAGGGCCTGCGCGACGAGACCTTCCGGGAGGGCCAGAACCAGCGCATGCAGCAGGGCCAGCGCGGCCAGCGTCAGCAACAAGGTCAACGCGGTCAGCAGCCCGGCCAGCAGGGCCAGCGTCAGCAGGGGCAGCGCGGTCAGCAGCCGGGACAGCAGCCCGGCGAGGGCCAGGAGCAGGCGGAGGGCCAGCAGGGCGAAGGTCAGCAGGGCCAGCAAGGCGGCCAGGGTCTGGGCCAGCGCCAGCAGGCCCTGCGCGAGCGCCTCGAGGACCTCCAACGGCGCATGCGCGGCATGGGCATGCAGGGCGAGCAGGGCCTCGCCGACGCCGAGCAGGCCATGCGCGAGGCCGAGCAGGCCCTCGGCCAGGGCCAGGATGGCCAGGCGGTGGACGCCCAGGGCCGGGCTCTCGAAGGCCTCCAGCGCGGCCAGCAGGGCATGGCCCAGCAGATGCAGCAGATGATGCAGCCGGGCGACGGCACCGAGCAGGCGGGCGACCAACCCGGCCAGCAGGGCCAGCCTCAAGGCCGCGGCCAAGCCTCCCAGCGGGACAACGATCCGCTCGGTCGCCCGACCCGCAGCCGCGACTTCTCGGACGGGCGCGTGAAGGTGCCGAGCGCCGGCGAATCGGCAAGCCAGCGGGCGCAGCGCATCCTGGAGGAGCTGCGGCGCAAGCTGGGGGACCCGACCCGCCCCCGCGAGGAGCTCGAGTACTTCGACCGCTTGCTCAGGCGCAATTGACCCCTAGAACCAACGACGGCGGTGCCCTCGTCCGGGCATCGCCGTTTCCTCTCTGGGCCCAGCCCGGCGCCTGCCGGCTCGGCCCCTGCTCAGGCCTTTCTCATGGACTCCCTCGTCGACTACCTCGTGCCGGTGGCCGTCATCGCGGTCGCGGTGGTGCTGCTGCTCGGCCTTCTCAACATGCTGCGCGGCGGCAGCGCCAACCGGTCGCAGCACCTCATGCGGGCCCGCGTTCTCCTGCAATTCGCGGCCATCGTCGTGATCATGGGCGTGATCTGGTGGCGCGCGGTTTGACGCGTTCCCCGTCTGGTCTCTTTTCAGGTTCGGGGGTTTGTAGGACGATCCTTAACGAAGCTTCTGCTTCGCCGATTTGATTCTCTAATTTCTTTGCCGTCAGAGGCTTTCCATGCGTGCTGGCTCGATCGTTGGCCTCAGCCTTCTGATCGGGATGACGGCCCTGGTGGATTCCGCAGCGGCAGAGGGGGCGAGACGGGCGAAAGCCCCGGCGCCAGAGGGGCCGAGCCTTCTCTCCGAATTCCGGTTCGGCTTTTCGGCGCACGACCCTTGGGGCCGGCATGACGGGGGAGCGCTGGCGAGCGGCGAAGTGCTGCTGCCCAAACCCTTCACGCCGGCGGACCTCTTCACGAGCTACTTCGTGCCCCGTCCGCATGTCGGCGGCTCGCTCAATTTCGACACCCGCAGCGCTACCGCCTATGCGGGGCTGACCTGGACCGTCGACATCACGCCGCGGGTTTTCGTGGAGGGCTCCCTGGGCGGCGCCCTGCAGAACACGCCCTCTCATCCGGCCTTCGCGGCCCCGAACCTCCACGCCTCCGGCTGCTCGGGCCTGTTCCGGGAGTCCGGCTCCATCGGGGTGCGGCTCTCCGACAAGTGGAGCATGACGGCGACGGTGGAGCGTCTCTCCAACGGCGCCTGCGCGGACAGCAAGGGCTTGACGAATGTGGGTGCGCGCCTTGGGTATGCGTTCTGACTGACGCTCCCGCGCGAGGAACCCATGGTTGTCCTGACCCGCATCTATACCCGCACCGGCGACAAGGGCACGACCGCGCTCGCCACCGGGGAGCGCCGCCCGAAATATGATCTTCGCATCGAAGCCTATGGCACCGTGGACGAGACCAACGCCTGCATCGGCATGGCGCGGCTCCATACGGAGGGCCCGGTCGACGAGATGCTGGGGCGGATCCAGAACGACCTGTTCGACATCGGCGCCGACCTTGCGACGCCGCAAACCGACAAGCCCCTGAAGTGGGAGCCGCTCCGGGTGGCGGACGCCCAAGTGGACCGCCTGGAGCGGGAGATCGACGAACTCAACGACGAATTGGAGAGCCTGCGCTCCTTCGTCCTCCCGGGGGGCACGCCGGCGGCGGCGGCCCTGCATCTCGCCCGGACGGTCTGCCGGCGGGCGGAGCGTCTCGTCGTCGAACTCTCCGCCCAAGCGGACGAGACGGTGTCGCCCGCAGCGGTGAAATACCTCAACCGATTGTCGGATTTTCTCTTCGTGGCGTCCCGTTGGGTCAACGACAAGGGCGGCCGCGACGTGCTATGGGTTCCAGGCCAGAACCGCTGACCGGACCCGCGCATGTTCCTGCCCCTTCATGACGGGGTGCCCCTCAAGCACATGAAGACGCCGGCCGTGGCGCGTCTCATGATCGCCGCTTGCGTGCTGGTCTATCCTCTGACGTTCTACGGACCGATCGGACCGGACTGGATGGTGGCAGGCCTCGGCCTCATTCCGGCGGTGTTCTTCGGAACGGAGGCCCTGCCCGATGGGCTGCCCTTCGTTCCCGAATGGGCGACGCTCGCCACGAGCATCTTCCTTCACGGCTCCTGGCTGCACCTCGCCGGCAACATGCTGTTCCTGTGGGTGTTCGGCGACAACGTCGAAGACGCCATGGGCCATGGTCGGTTCCTGGCCTTCTTCCTCCTGTGCGGCTCTGCCGCGAGCCTCACACATGCCGTCGTCGACCCCGAGTCCACCCGGCCGCTCATCGGCGCGTCCGGGGCGGTGGCGGGCGTCGTCGCGGCTTACGTGATCACCTACCCCCGGGTGCGCATGTGGGCGCTGTTCCTTAACGGACTGCCGCTGAGGGTGCCGGCCTATGGCGCCATCGGCTTCTGGTTTCTCCTTCAGGTCGTCTCGGCCTTCTTCGGAGGCGACGAAGCGGTGGGCTGGTTTGCCCATCTGGGAGGCTTCGTTGCCGGCGCGGTGCTCATCCTGGTCATGCGCCGCCGCTACGACCCGGTGCTGGCGCGCGTGGAGGCGCAAGGCCTCAGCCCGGAACTCGGACCGGGGCGGTGAGGCCTTGCATGCGTTGACAATTCGGAACCGGCGTCGTTACGGTCCCGCTCCGTTCCATCACACTGTCCAAAGGCGGAGGGGATCGCCGGTGTCCGGCGGATCGACACCCCAGCCTCACAATCATCAGGGATGAGACCCATGAAGATCCTCGTGCCCGTGAAGCGGGTCGTTGATTACAACGTGAAGATCCGGGTGAAGCCGGACGGCTCGGGCGTCGAGCTTGCTAACGTGAAGATGAGCATGAACCCCTTCGACGAGATCGCCGTCGAGGAGGCGATCCGCCTGAAGGAAAAGGGCAAGGCCACCGAGATCGTCGCCGTCTCCATCGGCCCGCAGCAGGCCGCCGAGACCATCCGCACGGCGCTTGCCATGGGGGCGGATCGCGGCATCCTGGTCAAGACCGATGCGGTGGTCGAGCCGCTTGCCGTGGCCAAGATCCTGAAAGCGATCGTAGAGCAGGAAAGCCCCGGCCTCGTGATCATGGGCAAGCAGGCGATCGACGACGATTCAAACCAGACCGGCCAGATGCTGGCCGCCCTCACGGGCCTGCCGCAGGGCACCTTCGCCTTCAAGATCGAGGTCGGCGAGGGCAGCGTCGACGTGACCCGCGAGGTCGACGGGGGTCTCCAGACCGTTGGCCTCAAGCTTCCCGCCATCGTGACGACGGACCTGCGCCTCAACGAGCCGCGCTATGCGAGCCTGCCCAACATCATGAAGGCCAAGAAGAAGCCCCTGGCCGAGATGAGCCCCGAGGCGCTCGGCGTCGATGTCGGCACGCGCCTCAAGGTGCTCAAGACCGTGGAGCCCGGCGGGCGCAAGGCGGGCGTCAAGGTCGCGTCCGTCGCCGAACTCGTGAACAAGCTCAAAGTGGAAGCCGGCGTGCTCTGAGCACCGGCCTGAAGGACGATCCCATGCCCACCCTGCTCGTCGCCGACCACACCAACACGTCGCTGAAGGACGCCACCCACAAGGCCGCCTCTGCCGCCAAGGCGCTGGGCGCTCCGATCCACATCCTCGTCGCGGGCTCCGGCTGCCGCCCGGCCGCCGAAGCCGCCGCCCGGATCGAGGGCGTCGAGAAGGTGCTCGTGGCCGACGCTCCGGCCTACGACCACATGCTGGCCGAACCCACCGCCGCCCTTATCGTCGGCCTGGCGGGCCCCTACGAGGCCATCGTGGCGCCGGCCACCACCACGGGCAAGAACGTGCTGCCGCGCGTCGCCGCGCTCCTCGACGTCATGCAGGTGTCCGACATCATCAAGGTGATCTCGCCCGACACCTTCGAGCGGCCGATCTATGCCGGCAACGCGATCCAGACCGTTCAGGCGACCGATGCCAAGCGCGTGATCACCGTGCGCACCGCCGCCTTCCCGGCCGCGGGCGAGGGCGGCTCGGCCGCCATCGAGGAGGTCGGGGCGGCGGAGAATCCGGGGGTGTCGAGCTTCAAGGGCGAGGAGATCGCCAAGTCCGACCGGCCGGAGCTCACCTCGGCCCGGATCATCATCTCGGGGGGGCGCTCCCTCGGCTCCTCGGAGAACTTCACCAAGTACCTCGAGCCCATTGCCGACAAGCTCGGAGCAGCCATGGGCGCCTCCCGGGCAGCGGTGGATGCGGGCTATGCCCCGAACGACTGGCAGGTGGGCCAGACCGGCAAGGTGGTGGCGCCGGACCTTTACATCGCGGTGGGCATCTCGGGCGCGATCCAGCACCTCGCCGGCATGAAGGACTCCAAGACCATCGTCGCCATCAACAAGGACGAGGAGGCGCCGATTTTCCAGGTCGCCGATTACGGCCTCGTCGGCGACCTGTTCACCCTCCTGCCCGAACTCGAGCAGGAACTCGGCAAATCCGGGTCGTGAGACCCATCCTCCACCCTCAAGAGAGCGGGACCCGCGGGGCAACAGGCACATGAGCATCGAGATCAAGACCGTCGGCGTGATCGGTGCCGGCCAGATGGGCAACGGCATCGCCCATGTCTGTTCGCTCGCGGGATTGAACGTTCGCCTTAACGACCTGTCGGAAGACAAGATCAATGCGGGCCTCGCCACCATCAACGGCAACATGGCCCGGCAGGTGAGCAAGGACGCGATCAGCGACACCGACCGGAAGGCGGCCCTCGACCGCATCCGGCCGGCGCTCACCTATGACGATCTCGGCACCTGCGACATCGTCATCGAGGCTGCCACCGAGAACGAGGAGGTCAAGCGCAAGATTTTCCAGGCGCTCTGCCCCTCGCTGAAACCCGACGCCATGATCGCGACGAACACCTCGTCGATCTCGATCACGCGGCTCGCCGCCTCCACCGACCGGCCCGAGCGCTTCATCGGCATCCACTTCATGAACCCGGTGCCGGTGATGCAGCTCGTGGAGCTCATCCGGGGCATCGCGACGGAAGACCCGACCTTCGAGAGCGCCAAGCAGTTCATCAATCGCCTCGGCAAGACGCTCACGGTGGCGGAGGACTTCCCGGCCTTCATCGTCAACCGCATCCTGCTGCCGATGATCAACGAGGCGATTTACACGCTCTACGAGGGCGTAGGCTCGGTCGACGCCATCGACACCGCCATGCGGCTTGGCGCCAACCACCCGATGGGCCCCCTGCAGCTTGCCGACTTCATTGGCCTCGACACGTGCCTGTCGGTGATGCAGGTGCTCCACGAGGGGCTGGCGGATTCGAAGTACCGCCCCTGCCCGCTTCTCGTGAAGTACGTGGAGGCCGGCTGGCTCGGGCGAAAGGCCAAGCGCGGGTTCTACGACTATCGCGGCGAAAAGCCGATCCCGACCCGTTAGGCGCCGCAAGGCGGACGGAATCGGCGAAAATTTCGCTCTGTGGGCCGGTTTCCACATATTCTTTTAACGAATCGGCAGGGCCTAGCCCGGCAGGATCGGCTCTCCTAACGAGGCCGATCCCATGAACGTCTCATCCGCCGGCATCGCCAGTTCCTGGAGCGCCGCCCGCCCCACCGCCACGCAAGTTGCGGTCGACACCGCCCTCCTGAAGCAGCAGGCGAAGGCCGAGGAGAGCGTCGTCGCGCTCCTGGAACCGGCCGTCGAAGCCGCCAAGCAGCCCGCGTCTCCCCCTCCCGGCCAAGGCCTGCACGTGGACGTGCAGGCCTGACGGCCTTTTCTTGTGCGGTGCGGCACCGCGGGCCCTCGATGGAACTTCACAACAGCGTCACAGTCTACATAGAGTAAGGAGCTTGTCTGGAGTTCTGGTCTCTTCCCCCAAGGAGGAGGTGAGGTGACGATACACGTACAGCCTGTGGTCAAGCCGGATGCCTGTCCGGCCCTGGTGCTCAACGCCGATTACCGGCCCCTGAGCTACTACCCTCTGTCGATCTGGTGCTGGCAGGACGCCATCAAGGCGGTTTTCCTCGACCGGGTGAACATCGTTTCGCAATACGACAAGACGGTTCGAAGTCCCACCTTCGAGATGCGCCTCCCCTCGGTGGTCTCGCTCAAAACCTACGTCAGGCCGTCCCGGCAACCGGCCTTCACCCGCTTCAACGTCTTCCTTCGCGACCGCTTCTCCTGCCAGTATTGCGGCACCCGCGAGGACCTGACCTTCGACCACGTGATCCCCCGCTCCAAGGGCGGCCAGACAACCTGGGAGAACGTCGTCGCAGCCTGCTCGCCCTGCAATCTGAGGAAGGGCGACCGGCTCCCGCGCGAAGTCGAAATGTGGCCCCTGCAGGCCCCCTTCGCCCCGACCCTCCACGATCTTCACTCCAACGGCCGCCTCTTCCCGCCGAACTACCTCCACGAGAGCTGGCTCGACTACCTCTACTGGGATAGCGAATTGGAGCCTTAGAGGATCGTTCGTGCTTCAGGACGCCCGGGACGTCCGGCCGAGGGCCGCCGCCAGCGCCAGAGACGCGAGGCCGAGCGAGATCAGCACGTTCCAGCCGGCGAGCGACAAGCCGAGGAAGCGCCAAGCCGCTTCCGTGCAGCTGACGACGCGGGTGGTTTCGAGCTGCTGCAGGAAGTCCTGCATCGAGCCGGCCTGCGGCGCCGGCGTGCCGCCGCAATCGCTGGGTCCGGCGAAGAAGCCCCATTCGACGCCCGCATGATAGGTGCCAAGGCCGGCGCTCGCGACGAATACGAGGGCGATCAGCCCGAGCATGATCCGGGCCCAGCGCCCCGGCGCGAGGGCCGCCGCGGCGGCGAGCGGCATCGCGAGGTAATAGGGGTTGCGCTGCTCGAGGCAGAGCTTGCAGGGGCGGAGCCCGAACAGATGTTCGAACACCAGCGCCCCGCCGATCGTCGCCAGCGCGGCGGCGAGCACGACCAGCGCGACCTGCTGCGGCGTGAGGCGGTGAAGGAGGCTCAACCCCAGATCTCCTCAGAACAGATACCGGAAGGCGACGAAGCCCCCGACGAGGGCCGTGATACCGGCTGCCGCAACCCCGGCCGCGCCAGAGGCATGGGCATCAGCATCAAGTCCGGCGGCACGGGAAAGAACGAGTTCTCCGAGAACGAGACGGCGCCGAGCGCGTAAGGTGCCGAGCGGCGAGCGACAGGGTCCGGTCGTAGAGCGATCTGAGCATAAGGGGCGGGTCCGTTCCGGGCGCCCCTTTGACCACAGGGAGCCCGGCAAGGCGAGGCCCGACGGGAGGACGGGCTGACGCGGGTCGTTGACCCCGCCGGACGGCGCATGATACCTCCCGGACTGCGTTGCCCCTGTGGCGGAATTGGTAGACGCGCTCGACTCAAAATCGAGTTCCGCAAGGAGTGCTGGTTCGATCCCGGCCAGGGGCACCAAGTCTGCTTAATTCAGCAGCGGATCAGCCTAGATCATTGCTCACGCTTAAGCATCAGCGTGCCGCAGCGTTTTCTGAACTGAAAAGCACACCCGAAAACCTATCGATCAATAAGCAGCAGGTTCATCAGGTCGGTCGTGATCAGAAAGCCGTTACTCCTCGTCTGGTCAACGCCGCGATCAAGCCACCGAGCCTCAGGCCTGACTATGGCCGGCCAGCCCGGCTGACCTCTGGGCTGGCCTCCGTTCATGCCGAGATGCGGAAGTTGAGGATACCAGCGAATTCCGGCCCCGGAAGACGCCGAGCCTGAATGGCTACTCGCACCGCCACTGCCTTCCGCCGATCCAGTTGCGCCGCCCGAAGCGCTGGAGCCGCCGACCACGCCTCCGGATCTCCCGTTTGTATCTGTCCCAGGGTTCCGCCCGGGTCCGAGCTACGAAGCGATCCGGTCGAACCTACGCCTGCGCGCGAGTTTGCTCCTGAATTAGCGTTCGTGCCCGCAGTATCTCCGTCCCCCCCAGCCGCTCGGTCCTGCCGTGACGCGCAGCCACCGGATTGAGCAGCGGTAGGGCTCGCACAATTGATGTGAGGATTGACCTGCGCATTTCCCGGCAGAGTAAGCCCAAGGAGCGTACGCCGACGAGAACTAGCCTGGTATGTTGCCGCATAATTTTCTTCCTTGAATTCAGTTGACCGCACTGAACGGTGACTGTCAGCGTCCAAGGCACTCCGTTGTTCCCGGCGCAACGCTTACTTTCATTGCTCAGATCGACTGTTTCTTGCCTTGAGCGCAGAACGAGACCACCATCGCAGTTAAAGCTGCGCGCTCACTGCGTTTGTCATCTGCGTGAAGTAAGGCGGGTAAGTAAGTTCATCGTCGACAAACATAGTGACTTGGCAAGTTGCTGAACCCTTTTCGGCAAGGGGAGGGGGCTTTGCGAAATTCTTAACGCATGCTCCGCTTGAGTCCTGAATGACCCACTCCGGGTCGAAAGGATGTTAGCTTTGCGTCTACTCATGTGCATCGCGAGTGCTGCGGCGGTGTTGACCCTCTGTCCCGCTCTTGCTCAAACCACTTTCAAATCAAGCGGTCGCTGGTGTGGAAGCTCGCCGGAAATCAAGATGGCTGCAGTGCCGAAAGGCACAACCAAATTAGACATCAGGATGGTCGACCTCAATGTGCCCAGCTTTCCACATGGCGGGGCGGAGATTGCCTATACGGGCCAGTCTACTCTGGAGTGCGGTGATGTCGCGCGAGCCTCGCTCGGCGTCTACCGTGGGCCAAGCCCACCGCCCGGCGAGATTCACGTTTACGAATGGACCATCAATGCTCTGGATGCGAGCGGCAAAATTCTTGGTCGGTCAAAAACGCAGCTAAGGTACCCGCAATAGCATATCGGAAGGCAAGCTCGCCGTGCGGTGGGCTTGCCTCACATGGTGACCGGTGAATACAGCCGCGCCGTTGTGACACCGGTACCCCGAGTGCCAACGTCGTTTTGAACCGATCTGGCTGGGTACTGGCCCGGGCAAGCAACGGCAAGACTTCGGAACTTCAGGTTCCGTGTTCATCGACCGTTCAGCTTGCAGGGTTGCTTGACCGGCGCGCTTCATTACTTGCGATTACTCCGAATCGGGAACCTATTCCGCCAAAGACGCGTTGACCGCCGTAGGCTCGGGCGACTGAGCCCAATTCCAGGGAGGTTTTCGATGCGCTATGGTCTGATGAGCACGGTGGCTGTGGCCGCCTTGTCGTTGAGCGTTGCTGCAGGTTTCGCTCAGAGTTCCGGTTCATCCTCGGGCAGCACGGGGTCGAGCGGTTCGGGCTCCATGAGCACGGGATCGGGCTCGGGTAGCTCCGGCAGCCCTGCGGTCCAGCCGAACGCCAGCGGTTCGGGCAGCGCGAACACCCAGAGCAGCACGGGTCAGGGCGGGACCGGCACGCAGGGCGGCAGCACGGCGACGACTCAGGGCAGCACCGGTGGCACGACGCAGGGCGGCTCGCAGGGCACGACATCCCAGTCCGCCGGCACCCAGAACCAGTCCACCTCGAGCACCGGTTCGGTGAACATCTCGTCCTCGCAGCGGACCGAGCTGTCGCGCTCCTTCAGCAGCGTCCGTACAGAGCCCGTGAACGTCGACTTTAATGTCTCGGTGGGCACGGTGGTGCCGCAGACCGTGACCACGCTCCAGACCTGCCCGGCGGAGGTGGTGCGGATCGTGAACGGCCTGCCGGAGTGCCGTTATATCGTGGTGAAGGACAAGATCGTGCTCATTGAGCCGAGCTCGCGCCGGATCGTCTACGTGCTCGACCGGCAGGGCTAAGCCGGTTCAGAGAACGCAATCAGAGGGGCGGCTCAGGCCGCCCCTTCTCTTATGTAGGCTCGCCTTCAGCGAGATGGCCGAAGGCCTGCACGACGCTCTCGTAGACGGGGCGCTTGAACGGGATGATCAGGTCCGGAAGCCGCTCCATGCGCTCCCATCGCCACTCATCGAATTCGGGCCGGTGCCGCCCGCCGCCGGGCCGCGAGATGTCGATTTCATCCTCGCTCCCCTCGAAGCGGAAGGCGAACCAGCGCTGGGTCTGGCCGCGGTAGCGCCCCTTCCAGGCCCGCCCCGCCACGACGGGGGGCAGATCGTAGCTGTACCAGTCCGGCGCCTCCGCGAGCAGGGTGACCGAACGGACGTTCGTTTCTTCGTAGAGTTCCCGCACCGCAGCCTCGAGCGGCGCCTCGCCGGTATCGATGCCGCCCTGCGGCATCTGCCAAGCGTACTCGTCAGCCACGTGCTCGGGACCAGCCTCCTGCTTGCGGCGCCCGACGAAGACGAGCCCCTCCCGGTTGAGGAGCATGACGCCTACGCAGGCGCGGTAGGGCAGATCGCGCTGCACGCCCGAACTCCGGTCCCGGCTCATCGGCGGGCCTCGGCGAGGGCGCTCGCCGAAACGAGCTGCACGCCCCGCTCCTCAAGAGTCTTCGACCAGCGCGCGATGCGATCGACCGTGAGCGGAAGGGCGCTCGCCGACGCCACAGCGCTGCCCCGCTCCCGAGCCAGATCCTCCAGCTTCGCCAATTCCCGGTCGATGGCATCCGCCCGCGGCACGGCATCGAGGACCGCTGCCGCTCTCAGCGCGCCGGCCCCAGGCTTCAGGGTGGAGCGGGAGGACGAACCGTCGTCCACCACGATAAGGCCGCGCCCGGCGATCTCCTTGAGGATCGGGGCGAGAGCGGCCTCATCCGCCGTCAGCTTGGCACCCATGAAGGTCATGACGCCCGTATAACCTGTGAAGCGGCCCATGACCCAGTGGAGACGGTCGATATTCTCCTGGGGCTTGGCCCGGGCCGTCAGGGTGTGGGGGCCGGGGTCGTTGTCGGGGTAATCGAACGGCTCCATGGGCACCTGGAGCATCACCTCGTGCCCGTCGTCGCGGGCGCGGGCGACGGTGCGCTCGAGATCGCTGCCGTAGGGCGCGAAGGCGAGGGTCACGCCGGGCGGCAGCTTGGCGATGGCGTCCGCCGTGGCGCTCTGCCCGATGCCGAGGCCGCCGAGCACCACCGCGATCCGCGGCCCAGGCTTAGCCGGCGCCGGCCGGCCGTAGACCTGCGCCGGGCGCGCCCCATCGGGTCCGATGCGCGGAAGGGGTCCGAAGCGGGTGCGCTCGACGAGACGCGGATCCGGTGCAGGGGCGAGCTTCCCGCTCGCGTCGGGGACGCGGATGAGAATGGAGCCGGGGGCCGGCTCGCCGGGCGGCCGATGAACGGACACGCCGGACGCCTGCTCCACCTCGCCCGCGGATCGGCCCGTGTCAGGCGCCGGTGTCGCTTCCCGAAAAGCGGCGGCAGGCGCCGAAGGCACCGGCGGTGTGTCCCGCACCGTGATAGGCACCACGGCGTAGGGTTCTGGGGGCGCTGGCGGGCGGCGGGTGAGGAGACCGGCGGTTCCGGCGAGAACAAGCGTCAAGGCCGCGAGGCCGGCGGCGCCCAACAGCACGGCGCTGGACGGTCGGAACGCCGCCCAGGCGCCACCGCCCTCAACCCCGAGGGGCTTCGTCAACTCGTCGGGCGTTGCATTCACGGCGAACCGATCCCTGGCGGGTTCCCGAATCAAACGGCCCGCCGCCGCATCTTGGGGATGAGACGACGGGCCGCCAAGTGTTGGTCAGCATCAGGCACGGCAGCTGTTAGGGAGCAAGCCCCGAACAGCTCGGCCTGTCAGTTAGTTGGGTACGCCCGCCGGAGCGGTGTTGTTCGCACCCTTCTGAACGCCGCGCAGGTGCTCGTAGGCCGCGATGAGCTGCTTGTCCTTCGCCGGATCCGGCGGGATATAGGCCGAAGAACCGCCGCGCTCTTCCTTATCGCCGCCGTTCTGCAGGTGGCCGCGCAGGCCGGCCTCACCCTTGGTTTCGTCCTTGCCCTTCAACTCCTCCGGGATGTCCTGCAGGACCTCGCGGTCGGGGTCGATGCCCTTAGCCTGGATCGAGCGGCCCGCCGGGGTGTAGTAGCGCGCCGTGGTGAGGCGGACCGCGCCGTTGCCGCCGAGCGGGATGATCGTCTGCACGGACCCCTTGCCGAAGGAGCGCGTGCCCATGACGATGGCGCGCTTATGGTCCTGAAGGGCGCCGGCCACGATCTCGGACGCCGAGGCCGAGCCGCCGTTGATGAGCACCACCACGGGCTTGCCCTTGGCAAGGTCGCCCACCTTGGCGTTGAAGCGCTGGGTCTCCTCCGCGTTCCGCGAGCGGGTCGAGACGATCTCGCCGCGATCCAGGAACGCGTCCGACACCATGATGGCCTGATCGAGAAGACCGCCCGGGTTGTTGCGCAGGTCGACGACGAAGCCCTTGAGCTTGTCGGCGCCGATTTCGCCCGTGAGCTTGTCGATGGCCGTGCGCAGGTTGTCGAAGGTCTGCTCGTTGAACTGCGTCACGCGCAGGACGCCGATGTCGCCGCCTTCGGCGCGGGCCCGCACGGGCCGGATCTTGATGGTCTCGCGAACGAGCTTCACCTCGACCGGATCCTTGGCCTCCTTGCGCTGGATCTTGAGGCGCACCGGCGAGTTCACCGGGCCGCGCATCTTCTCCACCGCCTGGTTGAGGTTGAGGCCCTGCACCGGCTCATCGTCGATATGGGTGATGATGTCGTTGGCGAGCACGCCGGCGCGGGATGCGGGCGTCTCGTCGATCGGGGTGATCACCTTGAGCTGCTGCTCCTCCATGGTGACCTCGATGCCGAGGCCGCCGAACTCGCCGCGAGTCTGAACCTGCATGTCGCGGAAGCTCTTCGGGTCCATATAGCTCGAATGCGGATCGAGCGAGGTGAGCATGCCGTTGATCGCCGATTCGACGAGCTTGGCCTCGTCGGGCCGCTCGACGTAATCCGTGCGCACCTTCTCGAACACGTCGCCGAAAAGGCTGAGCTGGCGATAGGTATCGGCGGAGGCCGCGACCGCGCTGGTGCTCGACAGAAGGTGCGTCTGCGACACGAGGGTCGCGCCGGACGCGCCAACCACCGCGCCAAGAATCATAAGGGAGAGTTTGCGCATTACCCGCGAACCTTTTCGCTTTGCGATTTAGCCCACCACGGCCCCGGATCGATCGAACCGCCGTCTTTCCGGAACTCAACGTAGAGGACGGGGTCATTCGTGTCTAAAGCGCCCGCCGCTGCCGACACCGTGGATGTTTGCCCCATGGTGGCGACGGGTTCCCCGGCGAGCACGAACTGACCGACCTCGACATTGATCTGGTCCATGCCTGCCAGAAGGAGATAGTAGCCACCCCCGGCATTAATGATCAAGAGACGCCCGAAGGACCGGAAGGGTCCGGCGAACGCGACCCAACCGTCCGCAGGAGATACCACGGCTGAGCCCGGCCGCGTGGTGATCGAAATGCCGCGCGTCACGCCGCCATAGCCGTCGGCCGCCCCGAACTCACGGGCGACGCTGCCGCTAACCGGTTGCGGCAGCAACCCTTTCGCCTCGCCGAACGGCACCTTGGGGGCAAGCCTGGCAGGATCCCGGAAGGCCGCTTGGGCGAAGCGGTCGCGCAGTTCGCGGGCGTGGGCCTCCTCCGCCTTGCGGGCTGCCTCGGCAGCCCTCTGGGCCCCGCTGATGTCCCGCTCCATCCGCTCTATCAATTCTTTGAGAGACCCGGCTTGGCGGGCCAGCTCCGCCGCCTTCTCGCGCTCGGCGACGACGCCCCGCTCCATCTCCACGATGCGCTCCTGGCGCGCTCCGATGAAGGCAAGAAGCCGTTCCTGCTCGGCGCGGAGCGCCGCGGCCTCGACGCCGAGGGCCTGCCGGTCCCCCGCAATGGCGTTCTTGAGACGTACGAGTTCGGCGAGATCGACTGCAAGGGTTTCGGTCTCGCTCCTCAATTCGGGCAGCACGGCGCCAAGGAGGATCGAAGCCCTCACGACCTCCAGCATGTCCTCGGGCCGCACCAGCACGGCGGGCGGCGGACGGCGGCCCATGCGCTGGAGAGCGGCGAACACTTCCACGATCACGCCGCGGCGGCTCTCGAGGGACCGGCGGATCGCCCCTTCGCTTGCGGTGAGCGTGGTGAGACGGGCCTCGAGCGCCCGCATCCGGTCCTCGGCCTGTCGGGCCCGGGCGGCGGTGTCGATGAGGGCTGCGTTCAGGCGGGCCCGATCGCCCTGCACCTCGGCGACCTCGGCTTCGAGCTTGCGCTTGGCCTCGGCCGAGGCGGCCATCGCCTCTTCGAGAACCTTGAGGTCCCCCTCCCGGCGCGCCTTCTCGTCGAGGACTTCCACCGAAGGCCGGAGCGCCGGCGCGGGGCCCAGTTGCGCCGGCGCTGTCTGCGCAGTCGTACCGGAAGGCGTGAGCCCCGTCAGCAGCGCCAGGAGCGCGTGCGTGGCGATTCGAGGGAAGAAGGGCATCCGGCGGGGCTCAGTCGTGTCCTGCGCGATGATAGGGATGCCCGGCGAGAATCGTGAGAGCTCTATAGAGTTGTTCCACCACGAGGGCCCGCACGATCTGGTGCGGCATGGTGAGCGCCCCGAACGACACCACGAGGTCGGCGCGGGCGCGAACGGCTGGGTCGAGCCCGTCCGGGCCGCCGATGATGCAGTGAAGGGCGAGCCGGCCCTCGTCGCGCCAGCCACCGAGCCGCGCGGCGAAGGCCTCGCTCGTCGGGCTTTTTCCACGCTCGTCGAAGACGACGAGACCACCCGCGCCTGCGCGATCGAGCAGGGCCGCCGCCTCCTCGGCCCGGCGGTCGTCCTCGCGCCGGGCGCGGCTTTCAGGCAGTTCGGCGAAGTCCGGCCCGGTGAAGCCGAGGCTTCGGCTCATACCTTCAAGGCGCCGGCGATAGCGCTCGACCAGGTCCCGCTCGGGGCCGTTCTTGAGACGGCCCACGGCCAGGACGCTGAGGCGCAAAGCTCCGCCCGGTCCTGTCAGGCCGATGCGCGGTCTTGCGGGCGGTCGGCGCCCCACATCTTCTCGAGATTGTAGAAGCCACGCACCTCGGGACGGAAGATGTGCACGAGCACGTCGCCGGCGTCGATCAGCACCCAGTCGCAGGCCGGCAGACCCTCGACGCGCGCATTGCCGAAGCCCCTGTCCTTCAGGGCCTGGAGGATGCGGTCGGCGATGGCGCCCACATGGCGGTGGGAACGTCCAGACGTGACGATCATGGTGTCGGCGATCGAGGTCTTGCCGGTCAGGTCGATCTCGACCGTGTTCTCGGCCTTCATGTCCTCGAGACAGTCCAGGGCGACGACCCGGATATCCTCGTCCTGCGGAGACGCCGCTCCGGAGGGAGGGGGAAGCGTGTTCTGATCCGCTTCGAAAGCGTTCAATGGGTTCAGGTTCAGGGTCCTCTTAGCCAGCGTTCCACTCCGCTGCCACCCCCAATGTAAGTGTTGGAGGGGCCTGTTTTCAACGGTTCGGGGCGGGAGAAGTTCGCGCACGGCGCAGCGCCGAGGAGGAGAGCGGCGAACGGGGGCCGTGGATGAAGAGCCAGGCTGGCGGCTCCCGATCCAGGAGCCGGGAGGCCGCCTCCTCGCCGACGCGGTAGGCCGCCAGGGCCGTCGCGGCCCGGGAGCGGACGGCCGTGAGGGTATGTCCGGGCCGGTCGACCACCGCGATGGGCATCAGGCGGCCGATGGTGCGCCAGCCCCGCCAGCGGTGAAAGCCGCCAAGGTTGTCGGCGCCCATGACCCACACGAACCGCACGCCGGAATAGCGGCGCTTCAGGAAGGCCAGGGTGTCGACCGTGTAGCGGGCCCTGATCGCCGCCTCAAAGCAGGTGATGTCGATGCGCGGATGCGCCGCCACGGCCTTCGCGCGGGCGGCGCGCTCCGGCATCGCGGCGAGTTCGCCGGGGTTCTTGAGGGGATTTCCGGGGGTGATGATCCACCACAAACGGTCGAGGCCGAGGCGGCGAAGGGCCGTGACGCTCACATGGCGGTGCCCCGCATGGGGCGGGTTGAACGAACCGCCATAGAGCCCCACCCGCATGCCGGGGGTGAGCGGGGGCAGGCGGACGAGACCGGAGGGCGCAAGACGGTGCCGCGAGGGCGTCACGGGCGGGTCTGCCCCGTTCCGCGCACCCGGTACTTGAACGCCGTGAGCTGCTCGACGCCCACGGGCCCCCGGGCATGCATGCGCCCGGTCGCGATGCCGATCTCGGCGCCGAAGCCGAACTCGCCTCCATCCGCGAACTGCGTCGAGGCGTTGTGAAGCACGATGGCGGAATCGACTTCCGCCATGAACTGCGCCGCGGCCTCCTCGTCCTGCGTGACGATGGCGTCGGTGTGGTGCGAGCCGAAGGTTTCGATGTGCTCGATCGCGGCTTCGAGCCCATCCACCACCCGGCAGGCGATGATCGAATCGAGGTACTCCGTGCGCCAATCGTCCTCGGTGGCGGCCGTGACCCGGGGATCGACGGCCTGAGCCGCCTCGTCGCCGCAGACCGCGCAGCCCGCATCGAGGAGCATGGTGACGAGAGGCTTCAGGTGCGTGCCCGCGCAGGCGCGGTCGACGAGGAGCGTCTCGGCCGCCCCGCAGATGCCCGTGCGCCGCATCTTGGCGTTGAGCACGATGCGCTTCGCCATATCGAGATCGGCCGCCCCGTGGACGAAAACGTGCACGATCCCCTCGAGATGCGCGAAGACCGGCACCCGCGCCTCCGCCTGAACCCGCGCCACGAGGCTCTTGCCGCCGCGGGGCACGATCACGTCGATGTTGCCGTCGAGCCCGGCCAGCATGGCGCCCACCGCCGCCCGGTCGCGGGTGGGCACGAGGCGAAGGCACGCCTTCGGCAGCCCTGCCTCCGCGAGGCCCGCGCTCATGGCCGCGGCCAAAGCCTGCGAGGTGCGGAAGCTGTCCGAGCCCGCGCGCAAGATCGCGGCGTTGCCGGCCTTCAGGCACAGCGCGCCAGCATCCACGGTCACGTTCGGCCGGCTCTCGTAAATGACGCCCACGACGCCAAGCGGCGTCGACACGCGCTCGATCACAAGCCCGTTCGGACGCCGGAAGGTGGCGAGCACCCGGCCGACCGGGTCGGCCAGGTCCGCAATGCTCTCGACACTGGCGGCAATCGCTTCGAGCCGCCCCTCGTCGAGCAGCAGGCGGTCGATGAAGGAGGCGGCCATGCCCTTCGCCCGGGCTTCCGCCACGTCCTCCCGATTAGCGGCCAGGATCGGCTCGGCCCGGCCCCGGATCTCGGCGGCGGCGGTGCGCAGGGCGACATCCTTCTCGGCCTCGGACGCCGTCGCGAGCCGGCGCGAGGCGCGCCTCGCCTCGCGGCCGAGTTGGTCCATGAGGGCGAGCGTTTTCGCGTGTTCCGTGCCGAGCCCGGCCCGGGAGACGGAGGGAGTTGCGTCGTCCATGCGGGTGTTCTTTCTGCGTCCGCCCTGCTCTACCACGGCCAGGGCCGTTTAGGCCAAGGCGAACCGCCCTAGCCAGCGCTAAGCGCCAGATCGTCCCGGTGCACCATCTCGGCGCGCCCGGGATAGCCGAGGATCGCCTCGATCTCGCGGCTCGACCGCCCGATGATGCGTCCGGCCTCCTCCGCATCGTAGGCCACGAGCCCGCGCCCGAGGACGCCCTGTCCGTCGCGGATCGTCACCGCGTCGCCCCGCGAGAAGGCGCCCTCGACCCTGCGGACCCCCACCGGCAGGAGGCTCGCCCCGCCCTTGAGCGCGCGGGCCGCACCGTCGTCGACGTGGATGGTGCCCCGGGGCTCCAGGGCCCCGGCGATCCAGGTCTTGCGCGCCGTTGAGGGGTTGGAGGGCGTGAGAAACCATGTGCAGCGACCGCCCTCGGTCACGCGCTTCAGCGGGTTCTTGGCCCGACCGTCCGCGATGACCATGTGGGTGCCGCCGGCCGCCGCGATCTTGCCGGCCTCAATCTTGGTGCGCATGCCGCCGCGCGAGAGCTCGGAGGCCGCCCCGCCCGCCATGGCCTCGATGGCCGGCGTAATGCGCTCCACCATGGCGATGTGCCGGGCGCTCGGGTCGGCGGCAGGGGGCGCGGTGTAGAGCCCGTCGATGTCGGAGAACAGAACGAGGAGATCCGCCCCGATCATCGTGGCGACGCGGGCCGCGAGGCGGTCGTTGTCGCCGTAGCGGATCTCGCTCGTCGCCACGGTGTCGTTCTCGTTGACGACCGGCACGGCCCGCATGTCGAGCAGCTTCAAGGTCGTGGCGCGGGCGTTGAGATAGCGCCGGCGCTCCTCCGTGTCTGCGAGGGTCACGAGGATCTGCCCCGCCGTAACGCCGTGATGGGCGAGAACTTCCGACCAGGTGCGGGCGAGAGCGATCTGCCCGACGGCCGCGGCCGCTTGGCTCTCCTCCAGCTTCAGCGCGCCCGCCGGCAGGCCGAGAACCGTTCGACCCATGGCGATGGCGCCCGACGACACGACGAGAACCTCGGTGCCGCGCCGGTGCAGGTCCGCGATATCCTCGGCAAGCGCGGCGAGCCAGGCATGGTTGAGCCGCCCGCGCGCTCGGTCGACGAGGAGCGCCGAGCCGACCTTCAGGACGATGCGGCGGAACTGGTCGACCCTCGGCGTCACGGATGCCACTCCCCGGCCTCTTCGACGGCATCCTCCTCCGAGCGGGTGCCGTCGATGACAGTGAGGAGCGCGTGCAGCACCTCCTGGACGCCGCGGCCCGACGCGGAGGAGAGCACGATGGGCGCGCGCTTCGCGGCGCGCTTGAGCCGGGCCACCTGCTCCTTCAAAGTGTCCTCGTCGAGCGCATCGGCCTTGGACAGCGCGACGATTTCGGGCTTCTCGGCAAGACCGTGCCCATAGGCTTCGAGCTCCTCGCGGACGGTTTTGTAGGCCCGGCCCGCGTGCTCGCTGGTGCCCTCGACGAGGTGCAGCAGCACCCGGCAGCGCTCGATATGCCCGAGGAACCGATCGCCGAGGCCGGCCCCCTCGTGGGCGCCCTCGATGAGGCCGGGGATGTCGGCGAGCACGAATTCGCGTCCGGTCACGCGCACGACGCCAAGGCCCGGATGGAGCGTGGTGAAGGGGTAATCGGCGATCTTGGGCTTCGCCGCCGTCACGGTGGCGAGGAAGGTGGACTTGCCGGCATTGGGCAAGCCGACGAGGCCCGCATCCGCGATGAGTTTGAGGCGCAGCCAGATCCAGCGCTCCTCGCCCTCAAGACCCGGATTGGCCCGGCGCGGGGCGCGGTTCGTCGATGTGGTGAAGTGGGCATTGCCGAAGCCGCCGTTGCCGCCCTTCGCGAGAAGAACCCGCTGGCCGATCTCGGTCATGTCGGCGATGAGGGTCTCGCCGTCCTCCGCCAGGATCTCGGTGCCCACGGGCACCTTCAGCACGACGTCCCTGCCGTTGGCGCCCGTGCGGTTCGAGCCCATGCCGTGCTCGCCGCGCTGCGCCCGGAAATGCTGCTGGTAGCGGTAGTCGATGAGGGTATTGAGGCCCTCCACGCACTCCGCCCACACGTCGCCGCCCCGGCCGCCGTCGCCGCCGTTAGGCCCGCCGAACTCGATGAACTTTTCCCGCCGGAACGAGACGCAGCCCGCCCCTCCCCCGCCGGAGCTGATGAAGATCTTGGCTTGATCGAGGAATTTCATGGCCCGCCCTCCTTATGAGACACGGCGTGCGGGAGCAACGCAAGGAATGCGCGAACGCTCCCGGAGGAAGTCCGGGAGCGCCGATAGGATCGATGGTCCGGGCTGGACCCGGTCAATGGGCGAGGGCCGGCTCGGCCGCCGCGGCTGCGCTCTCGCGAACGAAGCCCGTGCGGCGCCAGTCCTTGAGGCTCTCCCACGCCCGCCGGTCGAGGCGGAAATGGTCGACGGGGAAGAGCCCGCCCCGTGCTTCGAAGGCCATGAGCCCAGAGCCCTGGAAGGCAAAGCCGCACTTCTCCAGCACCCGCCGGGAGCCCGGATTGATCACCCGGGCGGCCGAGGTGAGTTCGGCGCCTTCCGTGTAGGCGAAGAAGGCGTCGATGAGCGCCCGCGCGGCCTCGGTCGCCGTGCCCTCGCCCCAATGGGGCGTCCCGATCCAGTAGCCGAGATGCGGGCGGCCGTCCTCCGGCGAGGGCCCGATCCCCACCATGCCGACGAGGGCGTTGGGCCGCCCCTTCGGCGTGATGGCGAGTTGCAAGCCCGCCCCGTCGGCATTGGCTTGCCGAGCGTGGAACACGAAACGCTCCGCCTCCTCCGGCGAATAGGGGTGCGGAATGCGCGCCGTCATCTCCGCGACCGCTTTCTCGCCGGCCAGACGCACGATGGCCGTTACGTCCGCAAGCCGCGGCCAGCGAAGCCACAGCCGGCGGGTTTCGAGGCGAAACACGTCGTCACGGGTGAGGTCGGGAAACATGGTGTGCTCCGATCCTTTGGGCGGGCCGTCCTGATCGGCCCTGAAACGACGAAGGGGAGGTGGATATCCCACCTCCCCTTTCGCTTCGGATCTGGAGCTTGGCCTTTTCGGGCCTTCTGGAGCTCTGATCCGCCGGGTCGGTGCGATGCCGGCGGGAGCTCCTTCGTTTTGCTCTCGCCGTTTACTCTGCGGCCTCTTGGGCCGGGACGACCGATACGAACGCTCGGCCGTTGCGGGTAAGGAAGCGAACGCGGCCGTTGGACGTGGCAAAGAGGGTATGATCCTTGCCCATGCCGACATTCGCGCCCGCATGCCATTTGGTGCCGCGCTGACGAATGATGATGTTGCCGGCGATCACCTGCTGATCGCCGAACTTCTTGACGCCGAGGCGACGGCCATCGGAGTCGCGGCCGTTGCGGGACGAGCCGCCTGCCTTTTTGTGAGCCATGGGTTACTCCCGTATTTCGTTGTCCTGAGCCCGGCACACCCTCGGGCGCCGCGGCCGGCGCATCCTGGGACGCGCCTTGGTTGATCCTGTGAGTCCCGCCCTTAGGCCGCGCCGATCTCGGTGATCCGCACGACCGTATAATCCTGGCGATGCCCGCGCTTGCGGCGCGAATTCTGGCGGCGGCGCTTCTTGAAGGCGATCACCTTCTCGCCGCGGGTGTGCTCCACCACCGTGCCCGTGACGGTGACGCCCGACACGAGGGGCGCACCCACTTGGGTTCCCTTGTCGCCCGAGGTCATGAGAACCTGGTCGAACGTGACGGCGCCGCCCGGCTCGCCGTCGAGCTTGGCGATGGTGATGACGTCGTTGGCGGCCACGCGATACTGCTTGCCGCCGGTCTTGATCACTGCGAACATCTTTACCTCGTGTTCAAACCCGGCTCTCGGCGGGAGACTCTCCCGCCGGGCCGGCTTCTTGGCAGTCCGGCTACGATACGCGGCGGATCGAGACCCGCCGCAAACGGAAAGCGCGGAGCTTGCACGCAAGCCCGCGCCCTGGAAGCCGCTCTCATAGTGACTCGCGCCTTTTCCGTCAACCAAAAACCCGCCGCAAGCGCTCATCCGGCGCTTGTGGAACGCCATCCCCCATGATAACACCCGCGCCTCAACCGCCGGACCTCGGCATTGCGGAGAGGTGGCAGAGTGGTTGAATGCACCGCACTCGAAATGCGGCATACGGGCAACCGTATCGGGAGTTCGAATCTCCCCCTCTCCGCCACTCCTTGCTGAAAGCCAAGCAATTCCCTAAGGTTCTGGCCTAGAAAGGGTTTCACGCCGCCCGATTGGTACACACGGGTGGTACACATGCCCCTTGCGATGGCGCGTCCTTGGAAGCATCCCCAGACTGGCATTTACTGGCTGCGTCGGCGGGTCCCTGACGATCTGCGGCTTCTCCTCGGCAAGCGGGAGGAGAAGCAAAGTCTGCGCACGCGCGAGCCGGCCGAAGCCAAGCAGCGGCATGCCCAAGCTATGGCCGAGCTCGAGGCCCGCTGGGCTAGCCTCCGTCGCGGCGCTCGCGAGTTGTCGGCGCCGGAAGCCTTCGCCGTCGCGGGTCCTCTCTATGCCGACTTGCTGGCCCACTATACCGCGCGGCCCGAGACCTTTCCGGCTGACATCCCGCTCGATGCTCGGCTGTGGTCCCCTCCCCCCTCCCAAACTGCAGGTGCTCCGACCAGCCGCTGGGTCTCAGCTGCACTCGAGGCGGGCTGGCTCGAACGGCATGAGCTTCAGGCCCGATGCCGCGCCCTCGCAGACAAACGCCTGGCCACGCTCGGGCTGATCGTTGACGCCGAGAGCCGCGAGCGCGTGGCACGGGCGGCGGCGCGCGTCCTTGAGAGCGTGGGGCGCGCGCTGCAACGGCAGCAGCGGGGCGACTTTGGCCCCGACCCCGACGCACCTCGCTATGCAAGCCTGCGTGGCAGCCCAGCAGCGGGCAGTTCCTCCGTCACATTTGCTAGCCTGGTCGACGGCTGGGCGGCTGAGAAGCGCCCGAGCGCTAAAACGTTGTATGCATGGCGACGGGTCGTGGACCAGTTGGCCGCCTTTGTCGGCCACAACGATGCGGCCCGATTGACGGCGGACGACCTGGTCGCCTGGAAGGCTGCGCTGCTGGCTGGCGGCCTGCGGCCCAAGACCATTCGCGAAGGCAAGCTCGCGGCCGTGCGCGCAATCCTGCAATGGGGCAAGGACAACCGGCGCCTGCCATCTAACGTCGCCGAGCAGGTCACGATCGACGTGCGCACCAAACCCTCCGAGTCGAAGCGCGGGTTTTCGGATGACGAGGCACGCCTCATCTTGACGGCCGCTCGTGAGAGCGAGGATCCGCTGCGTCGATGGGTGCCGTGGATCGGGGCCTATACCGGTGCCCGAGTGGCCGAGATCTGCCAGCTACGCAAAGAGGATATCCAGCAGCACGAGGGGCTCTGGTGCATTGCCATCAACCCAGACGCTGGCTCGGTTAAGAACCCTCATGCGGAGCGGCTGATCCCGGTTCACTCCGCCCTGGCCGCGTCTGGTTTTTTTGAGTTCGTGCGGTCGCTGCCAGACGGCCCTCTTTTTCGCGAACTCACACCCGACCGGTTCGGCAGCCGGGGCGGCAATGGCACCAAAATCCTGAGCCGATGGATTCGGTCCATGGGCCTATCGGACCCCAGACTCTCTCCCAGCCACTCATGGCGCCATCGCATGAGAACGTTGGCGCGACGCTACGGACTGGCAGCGGACATCACTGATGCGATCACTGGCCATCGGCGGCGTACGGTCGCTGATCGATATGGGGAGTTTCCGGTGGAGACGCTTGCTCGCGAATTGGCTCGCATTCCCGATCTCGACGCCAAGGCACGGGGGGAGTCCTAAGAAGCTGATGCCGCGGCCCTCGCTGCAGGGCGCGGGGCAACCTGCCCCTGGTACGAAGCTTGCGGCGCTCGCACCTGCACTGGCGAGCCGTGTCGAAGAGCTCCTGCTCCTGGACGGACGCGCTGCTGTCGTGTGGCCTCGACCAAGGGCGTCTCTGCGGCCCTTGCACGCTGCCGAAAACCAGCAGGATTGACATTGGTGGGCGAGCTGCGGAATTGTGTGCAACCGGCTCACTCAGCCGGGGGGCCCAGACCGTTGCCATACGGTCCCCTGACCCTCTCGATCCTCTCCGAACCTGGCAAACAATCAGATTGATTGGAGTTGTCGGTCGCCTCTGTGGCGCACCGGGAGCTGGCTGGTTTTAGCTTGGAAAGGGTCACAATGTCTCACGAATCAAAGGCTTTTGAAGGCGCGCTCCGCCGCCGCGCCCGTAGGCTTGGATACCTCGTTAAGAAATCTCGACGGGGTATTTGCTCCGACGATTTCGGCGGCTTCGCGCTTCTGTGCGCGCGCACTAACGTCATCTTTTGGGGCTCTCGCTTTGATCTGAGTTGCGAAGACGTGCGCGCGTTTTTGGATGCACGTGCGTTCGCACCTTCCATTACCCGTGTAACCGGTGACAGCGAACCAGAGCTGTATGCTCCTGATGCCTAGCGGCAACGGTCAGCGGTGCACATTCCCTAACGGCTAACAGCGAAACTTACCTCACCAAAACTACGAACGCCCCACTTCCAGACGGATCTGACTTCCGTGAGGTGGGGCACCGCCAAACGCTCATGTGCAGAAGGACCACCGCAATGCCAGAAGTCCAAAATGCGCTCGGCAGGAGCGACGTCGAACAACTAATCGCCTCCACGGGCATTGCTGCTGTGCCCAACCTGGATTTCGAGATGATCGTGCATTTTCTTGAGGTCGCCCGTCAGCATCATGCCCTGGAGAACCTCCTACACCGTACGGCGCGCCCTTATCGGACCGACGCGGTTCTTACCAAGCTTGACGGTCACCTGGAGGGATTGAAGCGAGTGCTGGCTGACGAGCAGGTGGTGGGCTGCCTCAAGGCGGGGCGCCGAAGTCGAACGGGTAACTACAACAGCGATGTCGATGACGTCGAGCAAGTCCTCCCCTGCATCGAGCGGCTAGCTGACGACATAGGACACGTCAGAAAAGAGCGCGCGAAGATCGTCGCCGATCCAACGGAGTTGCGAGTTATTGGGAGCAACTCCCTCTACCGCTACATTCGGCCTCGCGACAGCCGCCGCCGTCCCGCCAACGCGACAATGCTCATGTGGGTCGGCGAAATATATGCAGCACTGTTTGGCGAACCGATCCCCTACACGCCGGCAAGTTCCGGGCATCGGTTTGCGGTGGCGTTTGCCCGAGAACTCAACCTCACTGACGATCGTTTCGACCCGCCTAGACCTCTCAGCGAGCAGACGATCGCCGAACTGCTCCGGAACGAATTTCGTCCCCGCCCGAATGTTTCTAAGCGCCGGCGGGTCGGCTCAACAACAACTCGTGCTCCTTTCCCATAACGGCATAATGCTCTCCCAACGGAGGGCCCACCTATGCATGTTTTCAACCACAATCTTGAGCTTCCACCGGAGCTCATGCGGGAGCGCGTGCTCACCGCCGCGCAAGCCGCTTCCTTTGTTGGCCTAAGCCTGAGTCACTTCCGAAGGCTTCACCGGTGGGGCGAGATCGCAGGTGCGCGCCGCCGGAGCACTAGGCGCCTTGGCTGGCGGGTTGCAGACCTTCTCAGCTGGCTTGAGGGACGAAAACTTTCCTCGCGTGATGTTTCGTCATCGCGCCGCAAAACATGCGCGGGGTAGGTCATCATGTCGGAAAAGTTTACCGAGCGCTTCCGGCCGCGCGCTTGGGAGGAAATCCGCGGCCAAGACCGCGCAGTAAACTATCTCGTTGGCCAAGTAAGGTCTGGAAAGGCGCGAAGCGTCGTCTTGCACGGCCCGGTCGGTACTGCGAAGACCTCAGCCGCCCGTCTCTATGCCCTGTCGCTGCGTTGCCTGCACCTGTCGCACACTCACTCGCCGTGCTGGCACTGCTCCGAATGCAAGCAATACGAGCGGCCCGAGGGCAACCCAGGCATCCACGACCTCGATTGCGGGACGCGCGGTCGACTGGACGATATCCAGCGGTACCTTTCCATCCTCAGTGTCCCGGCCTGGGGAAGAAAGAGGCGCATACTGCATTTCGACGAGGCCCACCGGCTGTCGGAGCGAGCCTATGATGCGCTCCTACTGAGCCTCGAGGACCCGCCTCTTGATACGACCTTCATCTTCTCGACGACGCAACTGGAAAAGATCCCCGCCCCTATTCGCTCAAGATGCGCGGTGTTGGACTTCGTACTTCTCCGCCCAGACCAGATAGTCGCCTACTTGCGCGGGATCTGCGAGCGAGCGGGCCTCGAAGCTGAGCCTGAGGCGCTCGCGCTCCTCGCGCACTTATCGGGCGGGCACGTTCGGGACGCGTTGAAGCTCTTGGAGCAGGCTGCGGAGGTCCCTGTCCATGATCACTGAGGCTCATATCCGCCGGGTCTTCCGGCTCGACTACACGGATCAACTCGCATCATACATGGACGCCATTGCCAACGGCGACTTGAACGCGCAAGTCAGAGCGATCACCGCCTGGCGGAATACACCAGATGCAATTAGGCAGGCACTGCACGATTGCTTCACTTTCGTTTTCGCCACCTCTGTCCTGCACCTCGATAGAGACGACCCGGTGCTCAAAGGGCTGCCACGACCTTCGGTGGATAAGCTGTTCGACGCCGTAGTTCAAAGAGCCGAGCAAGCACAGATTCCCTTGCGCCCGTACTGGCAGGCGATCGTGGACTTTTGGCAGCCACAAGCGGAGGAAACAGAATCATCGTTGCTTGCCAGAACCACGCGTTTCGACGGTCTCCTGAACGGGCCTCTTGCCGACGGGTCACGACGCCGTAGGTCTGAGCCGAAGCCTCCCCGTGCGCCTCGCATTCAGCCGGGGCCCAACCTAAGTGTCCATGCCGCATCAGCGGCACCGCTGACGAAAGAGCAAGTGCGCGCCATTTGGGAGGCAGCTTCCTTTCAAGTCCAACAATACGGACACACGCTGAACGCGAGGCTTGCAATCGATCACGGCTTACTTGGAACCAACCATGTCGAACATGCCACAGACTCGGTGTCGGAGTTTGTTCGCCAGATCGGGATGCGAATCCGAGACTGGGGAGGCTTAGGCGTCGAATTCCACTTCTGTTACGTCCATGGGCCGGGACCTCGTCCCGACTGTGGCTTGGAAACGCGGCTTGCCATGGTAATTCCGGAGCAGCTCGAACACTTTGCGCTTGATTGGCTGGACGCATTCGTCAGCAGACGTTTCGGAGGAGAGATCGCACGCCGGGCAATCCGGATGAAGTTCGGAATCCCGCACCGGAACGAGCAGCGCTGGACGCGGCACGTCCAACTTCTCCGCTGGTTGTGCGGGGACATCTCGCCTGACTTGCGAGTGGTCGTCTCTGGAGAATCGAGACAGCTAGCATCACTGCTCGGCATCCGTTGTGAGACACGGACCGAGCGGCCGGTTCTTCCTGCCCGACGCATGGCGATTTCGCAGACTCTCAGCTTTCAACGGAGGCAAGCGGCGATCGTAGAGAGACTTCGCCCGCTGTCCGCTTTCGCAGATGGGGCGTGGGATTTCATCGCAAGCGGGTGGGAGCTTGACGAGTTCATTCACCGAACCCGACTTCGCCAAGAGCGCGCAGCTGCCGTGGCCCTCATCGCAGCACAATGGCCGTCCGGTGTGAACCTCTTGCAGGACGCTCGAAGGGAGCACGAGCTTGCGGTGTTGCGAGCAACTTGGCCCGACGACCCACGACAGCAGCTTCGCGTGAAACCGCTGTGGTGGTGATGAGGCAGATGATCAGCCGACTGGCTGCTAAGCCAGGGCCAGAGGCAGAGAGCGCAGTTGATCTGTCGCCGGTATCTTCAGGTTGGGACAAGCAATGAGAAACAGACGCTTTGCTGGTGACGTGTTCCGTGGAGGTTTCCCACCGAGTGGTCCGGAGATGCCGGCCAAAGATGCCAATCCGGCGACACTCGGCGACTGGAACGAAGACGTGGAAGCCAGCCAGCGGCTGCATGGGCAACTCGATCTTCTGCCGGAGACGTTAAACGCCTTTGGGATCCCACAGCAACCGCTCGATCCGATACGGTTCGCCTTTCACGGAAACGTTTTAGCGGATTGCGCACGGGCCGCATCGATTGGCGCCCGCAGCGACGAATCGGGGGTGATTGAGATACACCCGCGGCACGTTCGGATTTCTACGCGGCACGGGACACTCTCCTGTCGCGCGAAAGCGCCCCTCGCAGGCACCGGGTCCTCCGTTCCTGATTGGGGAATCGCATTCTCCTACGACCTAAGTCTCCTCAAAAGCTTGCGCGCCTCGGGCCGCGACAAAGCTCAGAACATTTGGCAGTCACGCCTCGCCTTCTCGGAGGATCTTTGGGGACTCCGCCAAGGGACGGACTTCGTGAACGTCACGCCCGCTCGGGCCAAGTTCGATCTTCCCAGCCTTGATCCTCTGACTATTGAACCCATCGAGATCGACGTCCCGCGCCTCAGAGAAGCTCTAAGTATGGTGTCACCCGCCACGGGAGAGGGTGAGGCCGAGCCCTGCTTCCAAGCTGTGGAAGTCGTCGACGGCATCGTACGCGCCGGCCGGCAGGGGACAATAGTGCAATGGGTGGGTAGCGGCCTAGAGGGAGTACGGATGGCACTCACTGGCCGGGACCTCAAAACGCTATTGCAGCTTCTCTCGCGAACGACGAACGGACGCACCTGGCTTTGTGAGCACGAGGGCTACTACGTCATCTACGATAGGGTCGTGGAGATCTTTATCGAGAAGCCGCATTTCAAGCTGCTGGAGTTCGACTTCCTCGACAGGTCAGTAACTGACACGTTGAAAACGACGACCCACGCTCTTTGGAAAACGCTTGAGCGCTGTCTGATCGACAAACGATTCATCAATTCCGCTGTCGTGCAGCTCGAGCGATGGTCTTCAGGAGACGTCTACCTTCGTTTCACGGGGCTTGAGCTGCAGTACACCGGGCGGAACGTGGCCGCAGGCGAGCCTGCACAGAGCGGATGGACGGCACGCATGGCAGCGCGGGGACCGTACGACTTCGTACGCCATGTAACTGGTTTGAGGGAAGTAGCATTGCACGTTCTTGATGATCACCTACTGCAGATTGAGGTGGAAGGCGCAGGAAGCCGATGTAGCATGTACGTGCCCATTCTCACGTTCGAGGCGACCAACAGTGAGGGTAACCTTGTGGTCTGAACGCGGCCGCGTCCCTGACGGCCACGGGTTCTGGTCGTTTTCGCGCAATACGCATTTGCCGCACGATGTTGCCGGCTCATCTCTGACCCAGTGTAGGGTTTGAGATGTTCGGCCAGCCTCCCTGGAGCGATATATACTAAGGAAAGAAACGGGACGCTCGTGAGAAGTACTCACTATCACGTACTCTCACTAACTCTCTATCACACAATCTAACTGCCGCTCGATCACATAGCCGATCTAAGCTCCTTGCCTTTGCGCAGCTCGGTGTGACCTGAGATCGCCGCGGAAGCCGGGTCTGGAGCACGACTCTATGCACACGAACAAGTCCCCCCACGAGGCCATGCACGACGCCATCGCCGCACTTAAAACGCGCGGCTTCCCCTACAAACAGCCATCGCCCTATCACCTCAAATACGAAGACCTAAACTTCTGGCCAACGAAGGGCACGATCGGCCGGGACGGCTCCAGCGAGCGATTGCCGGAGCGCGGCATCGAAGCATTCATTGCCCTCATTGAGCAGCGTGAGCGGGTTAAGGAAGAGAGACGTCGGCACGTTCTGGACCAGGCGAACCAGCGCATCAACATTGGCGGACGCGGCACTTCCACAACCTAGCCCGACCCAACCTCGAAGGACCCCTGGGCGCCACCCCGCTACCTTTCCTCGAAGCGCACACCTAGATCTGAACTCATCCGAGCACCAGACGTGCCCAGCAATTGGAGCCATCCCACGCGCCGGTGCAGCACCGAATGCGGCCCTGTGGTGTGAGGCTGCAGCTGGCGTTCCCTCATCGCACTCTGCCAAGCAGCCGAGCGAGTTAAGCGCCGCATCCGGAACAAGAGACGATCTGCTCGAAGAATGTTTAAGAAATGCTCCGGCGTGACAATTACCTATTCCTCGAAACCGGCACTCCTTCCCTCTCACTCTCTCGCTCTCACTCTCTCGCTCTCACCCTCTCGCTCTCACCCTCTCTCCTCTCACTCACCTATCTGTTATCGTCCTTGCGGGGCTAGGTGGGATCGGAGTTGACGCGGCGCCCCTTGCTGGAGAGCCTTCGCCCGGTTGCGTAGGGGCAGGACTTGGGACCTGCGAACGCTCTCGGCAGTGCCGTAAGCCGGACGGCACTACCAACCAGATCGCCTGGCGGCTAGGGCATCAGCTGTCAGAGAACACATCTGGCAGGTTACGAGTGGTGACGGCGGTCCTTCACATCGAACTCCGATGAGGTCGCCTGCGAGCGAACCCAATGAAGTTGGCTCACTCACAATTGCGTTCGCCCGCAAACACCGTGCGACGTCCTCCTCCCACCCGCCCATCATCGTGAGCTCTGCCGTGCTTACTGCGAACTCGCGCGCTCAGCAGCAGCGTCCAGCAATCGTACCCACACGGCGACCTCAACTCCTGGAGCGCCCCCTCTCACCGTCCGGATCACAGGCTGCCCCCCTTACCCAGCGACACCTTCCAACACTCAACTTCGCAAGTCTCAAACAGAAGATGATCAAGTCTCAAAGAAATGACAGTTTGCGCCGGGCAGCAAACTCGCAAAAATTTCCATTAAGTATCTGAAGATATTTATACTTTACCCGTTCTTGGCCGCGAAGAGAGCCATTCGCTGAATGGTTCCTGCGTGTGCGTCTAGGCCCTCTCCGCTGGGAAGTCTGAGAGGGAGCTCAGACCGCTATCAGCCGCGCTGGATCTCACCACAATCGAAGACTGCGATTGCACATCGCTACGTGGGTCGACGGTGCGTCCGCTGCCTTCGCCCGGAGACAGATCAGAAAGCCACCTGACTAGGAACCCGTAAACAGACATCATCATTGGCCGAATAGGTCTGGGGCCAGCACTCGAGGGGCCAGCTGATGAGCGCTCGTTTTGAATTGAGAGACCGACACGGCCGTCTCATTGGCTCGCGGCACACATTGGCAGACGGCCGAGTAGAGGGGCGGGACCGCTTCGGGCGGACGGTGGGAACCTACGACCCCAAGCGCAGTCCGCCCCATGGTGAAACGTTCGACCGGCACGGCCGCTACATCGGACGAGGCGACCTCCTCGCAACTCTGATCGCGAGTGACTGATGGCACGCCATCGGTTCAACGACAAACGAACGAGGGTCCGACACTCGCTTCAAAGGACCCTGAAGGAAAATGGCTCCCCGCCGCTCACGGAACTCGCCCTCGAGGTCCTCATCGCGGCGTACCTCAACGACGCACCAGTCGAGCTGTTGCAGCGTGGATCAGAGATCGCCCTTGGCTGCGGACGAGAGCTGTTCCTAGAGCCCGTTGCAGGCGCTGCAATCCTACCCGCAACTATTCTCCAGCTACTCTCTGCGGACCTCATCTTAGCGGAGGGTGTCGGCTATAGCACCTCCGCCAGAGCACGCAGCCTCATCGACCGCGCTATCGGAGAATGCGCACGCTACACGGCCGTAAAGGTGCGATGCTCCGCCTGCCGTCTCCACTTCGCACTGTTCACGACGCATCCACATCGTCACAACCATACGACAGTGACCTGTCCCGAGTGCGGTCGCCGAGAGGGTCGGCTCCTCATTTGGTCGGAAGAACGCCTCGGCTTCATCGCCGACGAAGTACCGGGCGAGTCATAGCGCCTCGCGCCAAAAGGAGCGCCTCCCCGACTGATCTTGTGCTGGGTCATTCGCGTCGCGCGACACACACGCCACAGTTGCTTGGCTGGCAAGAGCCGACGCCCGAGCATAAACCCTATTTTACCCAATTGAAGGCGCGATAGTCCACCAAGGAACTTGCTCGAAGCTGCGTGGTCTGCTGGTCGACTGCGCGCAGGTGCTCGCAGAGTAGAGCGACAATTGGCGGGGGCGCTGCGCCACGCGAAGGCACCAATGGCGCAGCGGTTTCATGATCCGCCCGTCCATGTTGCCGGCGCTCCACGGCTTAAGCCATGTGAGTTCGCCCTGCTCCAAGTCTGCAATGATCCTGTCGGTAACTTGCTGGTAAACGTCTTGTTTCATTGGCCTTTTCCTTCCTTTCAAAGCCGGTTGCGCATGCAACCGGACTAGGCCCGCGCCAATGAGCGGGGGAGGCCGTCAAGACCGCAGCCAGCGGTGGGGGATCACCCGTCCTGCACAAGCCGAAGGCGCGGAAGGACGGGGAGACCGCTGGCTGCGCCCGCAGCGCAGCGGAGGGCCTGGTCTTGACGGAGGATGGGGCCGCAGGCCCCCAACAGACGAAACGAAGTCACCGCCGATGCGGCGCTGTCACTGCTCTCTTGCGCGACGGATCGTCACCAAACGGCGGAGACGGCGAAGGTGGCTCCGGGAGCGCAGCGAGTAGAGCCTGGTCCCGCCAACGCCCGCCAGCTAAGGCTAGAACACGGACCCCCAGGACGTTGCGGCGGCCGCAGCGAGGGCCGCCGCCCGAATCTGGGCGCGGCGCGCCGAGTCCAAGTCGTCTAACAGGGAGTTGTTCGAGTTCGCAGGATCGCAGACATTGCAGGTCAGAATGTTGTCTCGAATGTAACCAAGACTTGCCTGGACCTGAGCGCCCAGTTCATCGAACCGAGTCCCTTTGCATCCTTCGATGGTCATGAGCTCAAGCAAAAACGACTTCTTGAAAGGCACATTTTTGCGCTCACGCCAGAGTTTCATGAGCCGGATCGCATCGCGCCGGCCGCTGTTCCGGACAGTGTCGATGTGCGTTTTCAGGCTCGTCTTCAACGTCGTGCCGGTATCGGTGCGATGAAGGTTCGCTTCGAAAAACTGGGGATCCAGCGCGCGCCCGGGGACGACATCGATATGGAAGCCTCCCTGAAAGGGCAGCTCCCAGGACACTGTCTTCGAGTTCACATAAGTCCAGTGCTGCTTCAGCACCTTCCCTACGGCATCATAGATTCCCTTGATCGTATAGGGAGCCGTATTGGGCCAATACATGACGATATCGAGATCGTAGCGCTGGCGGATGATTGTCTTTTTGCCAAACGAACCCGCGTAGTAGAACCTGGGTCCCCCCTGGAGGACGGAGAGCTTTTGCTGGATATCATCGCGAAGGCTGCGCAGCGCGCTGAGCTCCCCTTCCGTGAGATCCTGCTCGGCCAGTAATCTGCGTAGATACTGCTCGGCGCTCAAGCCTGCTGCGCTCCTAGACATATGCTGGTCCGGTAGGGCGGCGCTTCCCGCATTCTGAACTCGTAGAGCTGCACTGGCAGGCACATGGTGGGATTGATCTGCTGCCCAACCACGACGGCTGCCGGAGCGGGTCCGGCAAAAAACAGATGCCAGCGCGTGGCGGCAGGGAAGCGGCGAACTGCCGCCTCGAACGACCGACGTGCAATCATCGACAGTTCCTTGAGCTGCGCGGGATGCTGCAACCACGCCGTCCCGGGCTCCGGCACACGGATGTTGATGCGTCTTGCGCCGGCAGCGCCTGTCGCGGCGAGGGCGGCATCGGCGACGACGGCGCTGAGGTGAAACACGAACGCGACCTCGGCGCAGCCCGGGTCATCCTGCTCAAGACCCGTTACCTCGATGGCGAGCGGCGGCGGCTCCCGCCGTGGCCATGCCCAGCTGTGATCGTCCCGGTGAAACTGAAAGAGCCGCAGATGCGGGCGATTTGTGAGATGAAACCCCACAGACAGACACGTGCTGACGGGAGCTAGCGGAAACACCGCCAGACGAAAATCAAAGGCGTCCGCGCATGCCATCAGTTCGGCGACGTATGATGCGATGTCGGTATCCACCGCCTGCCAGTTGCCGGTGTCACCCGGAACCTGGAGCGTTTGCAGCGATCCTGCAATGAAATCCGGCGACAACGCGCCACCCGCTGTGCCGAGATCAACGGGATGATCGCCCCGCAGCGCGAGGGCCGTCCAGCCGGTGACGGACCGGCCCCGCTCCGGCAGCGATGCCCTCACCCAAAGCTCATGATCGGCCTTAATCTGGTTAAGGCGTTCAACACTAAACATGCCTGGCTGGCCGTCGATGATTGCATGGCAGTTCTGGCAAAGCAGGATCAGATTCTCGTAGTCGTTGCGCTGCGCAGCAGGCATGGCCTGATCGGCGCGGGGACCGCGATCCTGCGCGGCCGCGATGTGCGCGATTTCGCCGATAACGACAATCGGATCGTAGGCAGTTGCGTCGGCGAGCAGTTCGGCCCTGCACTCGGGCATCGCGCACCGTCCGCCTGCCCGTCCCCAGAGCAGCTTCAGTGTCCGATCTGAGTAGTTGCGAGCCGGCATTGATCTCTACCTACTGTCCATTCTGTTATTTCCATTGGGCCAAGACGCGGTACCCGCGAGACTTAACTCGCGTTCGAATATGTTGGCGCGGTGCCATGCGAGGCGTCGTCTGTGTTTGTCGGTCAGCGAGATCGGGTTCTGCCAGCGTAGCTCGGCGCGCGCGCTCTCGCTCAACGACACGGAAAGCACCGGCCGGCCCTCGTCATCGAAGGTGACGAGGCCGCGATCGAAGGCGGCATCCCACAGCGCCGAGAGCAGAAGGCCATTATGCACATCGAGGCGTTCGGCGTCGCTAGTGCAATCTTTCCACGCCACGATGTGCGAGGCGCGAAGCAGCGACGTATCGGTGATGTCGGTCAGCGGGCATCGGCCCTGCCAATAGTCCATCAGCCCGGCGCGGAAGATGTCCTGGCCGATGCGCTGGACAACCAGCCGCTCTATCTCCGTCGTCTTCGGCAGGTCTTTGACCTTGGCCTCGAAATCCCGGAGCGGAGCATCAGGCAGGCTCGCCGCCAGCTGGTAGATACGCGGTAGGACTCCATAGAGTTGGCCCAGGGTGTCGAACGCGTACCGGGCGACACCTGGCCCCGGCATGACCGCCGACGGCAGAGCCAGTTCCTCGATTACGCCGGCATGACCGAGCGCGAGGAACCAGGGGCCTTGTGTGCCGGCAGCCGCGATATGGATCGTGCCGGGCACCGTGGTCGAGGCAAATCCAGCCCATCCGTCCGCCTCGCCCAGCTTGCGGCGGAAGCCGTTCTGAAAGGCGGCCTTTTCGCACTCCTCGCGGATGACGAAAGATTGGGGCGCCTCGATCATCATGTCAGGCTTTCTCATTCCAGAGTTTCTGGGCCGAGATGCCGATGGCCGTTTCCACCGCGTTCGCCGTTCGCGTCACGGCATAAAGGTTCAAGTCCTCGAACGCGCCCTTGTATTTTGTGAGGTAGCTCTCGCTTCGAGGCGTAAGGCCATTTCGCTTTGCCACCAGATACGCGACCATTTCTGCCTCGACTTCCATGAGCTCGTCCGGAGTATGCCTGCGATCCGGCACACGGCGCCCGTTATCCGGTCCGAGGTGGCCGAGGTAGAGATGGGCAAGCTCATGCGCGACAGTCACGAGCCGTGTCGGCGCGGGATGATTGCGATTGAAGGCCAGCTGATAGACGTTCTTGCCGTTCGGTGTCGACGAAGGTGCAAGAAGGCGGACCCAGCCGGCATGACCATCCCCCGCGTCCAGCGCAACGAGGTCGATCTTCTCCTTGATGACTGCCCGCATAAAATCCGCGAACTGGTTTTCACTCAGCCTGCCGAATGTCGGAAATGAAAACGCATCGACGGGTAGTTCGCGGCCTTCGGTGTCCTGAACGTCGAACACGAAGTCGACCGGCCCTTTCATGCGCTGGATGAGCAGCGGGCGTGTTCCCTTTTTCGGGACGCGGCCGAAACGGTGCCACCAATCATGCGCCGTGGCGGCGTGGGTCAGACCTGGCTTCTGGATGTGAAGCAGCATCGCGTTGAACGGTGGGAATTCACGAAGACGGATCGTGAACGCCAGGAGTTCGTGGACTGCCTCGCTACTATCGTAGAGCTTCGTTGCTGCAATAAGCTGCTCGATTAGGGCGCGCTCATGAGGCTGATGATCCTCCGAAGAGGCAAACAGATCGTCCTGCGCATTCCCCGGGGCAACAAGCGGCTGGTCGAACAACCCGCGAAGCCGCTCTGTTGAAAAGAGGGATGCCGTGTCTTCGACTTTTCGGCCTTTGTCGAAAGGATCGGCCCCGCGCTCGTCGAGTAAGTCGAGGAAGGCATAGAGATAGTCCAGCAGCCTTCGGCGGCCGTTTTTCGAGAAACCGGCGACCTTCGCAGCGCTCGCAATCTCCTGCGCGGCGCGAACGAGATCGCCGCCTCTTGTGCCATAGGTCGCAAACGCATCATAGAAATAAGGCTCGGCCCGCTCCATCAGAGATTTGTCCAGAGCCACCATGCCTTAGATGCCCATCGCCGCGAACTCGCCATTCGCTTCCATCCGGTCCCAGGCAGCGAGGACGAGGCCTCGGGTGCGGTATTCGCCGTGTTGGCGGATTTCCTTTTCCTTCAAGACGCCGAAGGTTTCCGAGGGGTAGTTGGCGCCCTTCACGTTGTCGGGGTCGAGAATGTAGCTCAGCTCGTCGCGGGTCCAGCCGCAGGCGCGGGCGTAGAAGTCGTCGAGGGTGGGAACACCTTGATCAGACCGAGACATCATCACGCTGCCTCGCCCTTGAGTTGGTTAAAAATAGCTAGGGTACACTCCCTTTCGTAGAAGCGCCCCCATACGTCCGTTGATTTGTCGCGCCAGATCGGGAACGTATCAAATACGTACCCTACTTCATCAGCGCCAAACCCGAAGAGATCGAAATATAGTGCGTCGATCCAAGCGCGTAGCTCGATTCTCTCTTTCGCGTTGCTCTCGCAAAGATGAGCACGGCCAAGGAGCCTTGAGAATCCTTCCACGCTTTCAGATGTGTTGGTCAGCGCTGCTACGGCATCGAGAAGTTGTGCTTCGTAAGGCATGACCGCGGTTCTGCTTACAACGAATGTTTGAAGAAGCATCGATTTCGTGAAATTTGCACCATAGAACTTTTGTCTGAGAAGGTAGTCGTAGGGAACTGAATTGAACATTGATAGGAAAAGCGCTGAGGCAACCGCATCTCCTGATTCTACGACTACATTGGGGCATTTGTAATTGAAGGCAGTGGGCCCAACTACGCATCCGACCGCCGTCCTGAAATTACTTATGACATTCGTTGTGTCTCGAAATGCAAGGTTCCATTCCCTGCTCACACCACGGGCACTAGCATTCTCTTCGAAGAAACGCCGCCTAACCCAGTATCGTGGAACAATCTCGAAGTTTCTGCTTCTCTTTTGTTCGTCTGAAGGGTTGATGGTCGCAGCCTTGATGCCAAATCTCTTTCCTGCGGGGATGCCGTCAAACGTCGCAAACCGATGGTCATACTGGTGGATGAATTTGCCCTCATAAACAGGAGCAAACTCCTCTGACCCGCGCACGAACCAGGAACCCTTGAGTCGGAAGCCCTCTGCTTCCAACGCTTCTCGGTCGCGTAACTCTGCCGCGTCCGAAGTCATATGGAGTCCCGTCGTGTAACGCGCATCCCAGTCAGATTGACCTAAAGTAGGCAGTCCTTCGGCTACACGGGTCAGGATTCTAAGATCCTCTGGGGTTTCACACTGTGGAAGCGTGCCAGTCTCTGGATTGACGCGGCGAGGAAATGCTCGATCGACTGAGATAACGGACTTCTCATTAGCAATCTGAGCCGGGTTTGTGAGGCCTACTGCAAGCGACATGGCCTTGTCTGGCGACTTTGGACCCAAAGTGGTCAGCGAATACCTCTCGTGGTATCCAACCGAAGAGAAGAGCATTTCCCAGTTCTTGAAATCAAAAACGGCTCTCAACCGACCACTCGTGATCAAGTGGTTGGTGAAATCTTTCCACGTCGATCCAGTGAACATCAGCGACTTGAGGATTAACCCAATCCAACCTGAACTTATTGTAAGGTCTGCCCCGAGTTCCGCAAAAAGCGGATAAAGATTCAGCTCTCCTACCGCAGACTTTGGGAACCTGCCAGAATCCCGAACGAAGTCACCTTTCGCGGACGCCTCCCTCTGAGCAACCAACCATGCTTCTGCAAGGGCTGGTGACCGCTTCAACTCATCCTCAATGATCTTTCCGCGCTTTGCAGCGTTGGCTTCCGCTACTATTTCTGGAATCCCCGCGAAGAACTCGCGCTCGAGAATGGTGTATTTCTCCCAAGGCGGGTTGCCCAGCACCACGTCGAACCCGCCGCGCTGCATCACATCCGGGAATTCTAGCGGCCAGTGAAATGCCCGCGCGCGGCGGGCGGCCTTGGGCGCCTCGATCATCGACGGCCTGAGCTTGCCCTGATTGAGAGCCAGCCACAGTTCCTCTGTGGTTGGGATCGTCCGCTCCGATGGTCCAGTCGGCGCATTGCCGATTTTCGGCAGCAGGAACGCCGCCACGTACAGATCGCAAGCGATCGCAGCGCGTACGAAGGTCTGCCCCTCGCGTAGCGCCTCGAAGCGCGCGGCCTTGGCCCCGATCTGCTCGACAGTATCTTCGGGCAGGCCGCGGAAGCCCGAGAAGTCCAGCGCCAGCGGCTTGGTCTCGGGCAGCTTGTTGACGCCAGCGCCAAAGTCGAGCCCGCCCTGGCCCTGCTTCGCGGCGGCATTGGCGCGCTTATAGATGCTGGCGATGTCTTTATCGTCGCCGGTCAGCGGCTTGTAGGCGGCATCGGGGATTCCGTCCCACAGCACCTTGAGATCAAAGACGCCGAGCAGCGCATCGCCGCAGCGGACTTGCGCGTCGAAAAAGCCGAGCGGAAGGCCGGGATCCACCGTTTCGATCCAGAGCGCGACCTTGGTCAGCTCCACTGCCATCGGATTGCGATCCACCCCGTGGATGCAGGACCGCGCGACATCACGGAGCGCATGGCGAAAGTCGGCCAGTGACGGCGTGCCATCGGCGCGGATGCGGGCCAGCCGCGTGGCGATGCGGCGGGCGGCGGCCAGCAGGAAGTGGCCCGAACCGCAAGCAGGGTCGATGACCGAGAGTTTCAGGAGCGCCTTGGCGGGGTCGTCCGCCTCGGCCTCGGTTTTGTCGAGAACGGGATCGAGTGCCGTGTCGAGCAGCGCCTGAACGAGGCTGTCAGGCGTGTAGTAGGAGCCGGTGGTCTTGCGCTGGTTGCCCTTCTGCTCGGCAGCCTCTGAGGCGAAAAGCAGCGTCTTGCCGTCGTCGCCTAGCTGCGGCTGGAGTTCGAGGAGGGATTCGTAGACGGAGCCGAGCTCCTCGGTTTCCATCGCGCGCCAATTGACGGGAACCATGCCGGTCTTGTCGGACAGCCAGGACAGGCGGTAGAGCGCCTCCATGAAGGCTCGGTTGCGCAGGCGCGCGGTTTCGAGATGGGGCAGCCTGTCCTCGGCGAAGAGGCCGCCGAGCGCCGGGAGCGCGAGGCGCTCTTCGCCGCGCGCGAGGGCGCGAAAGACGATCTTAATCGCTTCGAACCGATCGTGGTGCTTGTCCCACGAGGCGGCGCGGTAGCTTTGGGCGCGCAGGGCCGCGAGACTATATCCCTCGGCATAAAGCTTGCGGGCTTCGGCTTTGGCTTTCTCCGGGTGCAGGAGGTTGCGGTCCTCCGCCACCATCAGGAAGATCAGGCGATAGACGAGACGCAGCAGTTCGTTGAACCATTCGGTGAGGTTGACCTCTCCGGATTTGAGCTTTGCAGCAAGGTCGGGATTGGCTTCCAGAAAGCCCGAGCCGAGGACTTTCAACGCAATCTGGACCTGGCCGGCCAACCGGTCTCGCGCGGCTTCCCCTTCGCGTGACCCCGCTTCGCGCCAGCGCTCCAGCGCGCATTCCGTTGCGGGTGCGCCCGCCGCGCCAAAGCGCGAGCGGTGGATCATCAGCCACAGAATGGAGAACGAGGCGGCGTCCTCGTTCGCGAATATCTGGGCGAGGTCCGCTTCGATGAAGGCCGGGCGCGTCAACGACGCGTTGTCGCGCATCAGGCGGATCAGGGCGCCGTTGGTGACAAGGCCCCAGAGCGCGTCGTCATGATCGTTCAGGAAATCCTGAAGGGCGAAAGCAGGCGAGCGGGACCGGTCTGTCGAAAGCGCGGGGCTGCGCCGATCAAGCTTCTCATCGGTCGGTGGAACAACAACGACGGGCACACGGCCGCCAGCAATGAAGGACACAACGCCTTCACCCGGCGCAAGATCGTCAAAGCCGAATGTCTCCTTCAGAAGGTCGCGGACATACCGCCGAGTCGCTTCGACGGAAGGATTTTCCAGCTTTGCGAAAGTATCGAAGTGCGATTGGCCGACACGGAAGGCCGTCGAAATCTCTTCCCGGATCGTCAAACCCTTGCGGATGCCATAGCTCTCCCGGGTTTCGAAGTCATCTTTGGGCTCGGCAATCTGCGCGACCATCGCCGGCGCAATCAGGTTGCCCTCCAGCGTCAGTGCTGGCCAGGCGGACATATCGGTGATGAGCTTGCGAGCCATCGCGTTACGCCTCGCTCGGCATCAGGACGAAAAGTCCGATCACATCCGGGGGCGTGACGGCCTCGACGGTGACACGGGACGCGGAGCCTGCCGCTGCGCGAAGACGCGCATGATCCTCGGCGAGTTCGTCGGCGCGCGACCGGAGGAACCGGGTCAGCGGCCCTTCCAGCAGGAGCGGCAGGTCTTCCTTGGCTTTGGCTATGAATCTCTCGCGCGCCGAAGGAGCGAGGTCAGCGGCGGCGGGCGTATTGAGCATGTCCCGTGCTGCGTCAGCCGTGGCGATGATGCTATCGCCCTCCAGCGCAACGAGGGCAGCCTCTTCAGCGAGTAGGAGGCGCTCCTTCCGGGCGTGGATCGTCAGCTTGTAGCGAATGCGCAGAAGCGCAAGCCTGGTCACCCGCTGCACCGAAGCGACCGGCCAGGCGCCAACGCGGCCGATGCCGAGTCCGGAGAGGGATTCGAGGTCAAGCGACGCCTCGACGAGCGCTTCGGAGAGCGTTGCCGTAAGCGGATGAGTGCGGGTCAACAAAGCGGTTCCTGAAGGCGCCGGCTCCGCCGTTGCGAGGCGGACAGAGCCAGAAAGATTCCGTTGCGAGAGCCGCTCCTTCAACGCGCTTTCGAGCGCATGGACGTGTGCGAACAGCAGCGACTTGCGGGCTTCGAGCGGCGCTCCGAAGCGGGCCATTGCGCGCTCGACAAAGAGTTTCACATCAGCGGGGGAGCCCAGCAGTGACTGGGCCTTCTCCCACTCCGGGGCGACTTCCTGGGGTTTCATAGCGTTCTGCGCGAAGCGAGCGCGTGACTTCTTCTCGTTCTCGGAAGCATCGCGCCAGCGTGCTTCCAGTGCCCTCGCGCCATCGTCGAGCCGAAGATCGAGGACCAGTTGCCCCTTGCTTCCGCCTCGCCGCAACATCATCGAAGCGATCAGGGCGTCAGTAACCGGGCCGCGCTCGTCAGGCAGCGGAACGGTCACGCCTGTTGCTTTGCGTATTTCCTCCGCCTTGCGGAGGATAACGTCCAGCACAGCGCCGTCGATGGCGCTGTCCGGGGAAAACATCATGACGGAGCGAACCAGCGCGACGGGCTGCCCGAACCGATCGACCCGGCCCTCTCGTTGCTGATGCCGGGTCGGATTCCACGAAAGGTCGTAGTGGATCACCGTGTCGAAGAGTTGCTGAAGGTTGATGCCCTCGGAAAGACAGTCGGTCGCGACAAGGATGCGCTGCACTTCTTTTTCATCTTCGCCCCCTGCCATCGCGGCGACGCGATCGCGCCGCTCGTCAGGAGTAAGTACGCCAGTGACGGCTTCGATTTTCAGCTTGGGGAAGGCCTTGCGCAGTCCGTCCCGGACATGTTCGGCGGTGGCGATATAGCGGCAGAAGACGACAGGGTTCGCACCCGACTTGATCAACGGGGTCAGGGCGTTGATCAGCGCCGACAGCTTCGGGTCAGGAGTTCGGGCAAGCTCCTCGGCGCGCCGGATCAAGGCGAGAAGAGCGGGGTCCGCCTCAAAGTTCGAACCTGGCTCAATGTCCACCGCGTCTTCATCATCCCCATCTTCGTCGTAGATTTGGGGCTCAAGACGTTCGCTGTCGCTCGCTGCCCGGTTCCGGAAGGCGCTCAAGGCGGCTGCCGGCGACGAGCCAACGCACCGCATCAGGGCCAGGGTGCCCCAGAACGCGAGACGTTGCTCGCGTTTGCCCGATCCTGCTTTGGACACAACGTCGAAGCAATAGTCGAGCACGGCTTCCTGGAAATCGAGATGATCCTGCGACAACCGGTAAGGTAGCTCCGTCGTCTCATGCTTCGGGAAGGCCCGGTCTTCGCCCCATTCGCCTGAAACAAGATCGATGCGGCGGCGCTGAACGAAATGGCGGGCAAGCCGCTCGCGATATCGTGGATCTTCGAAGTTGATCGACGCGAACGAGGGGTCGATCAGCGACAGCAATCGCGCAAAAGCCTCTTCATCTCCCGAGTGAGGTGTGGCCGTCAGCATGATGATCCGCCGCTCCTGGTCCCGCGCCAGACCAGAGAGCAGCTCGAAACGCTGCTGCTTTCCTTTATGTGTGCCGACGCAGGCGTGCGCTTCATCGACAATCACAAAGTCAGGACAGGCGCGGGCAAAGCCCTCGCGGCGCTTTTCAGCCTTGATGTAATCAAGGCTGACAACCGTGTGCGGGTAGGCATCGAACAGCGTTTGAGCCAGCGGAAGGCCGCGCTCCAGTCGTGCCGCCGTGCCCGACGTTACCGGGACCGCCTCTATTCCAAAGCGCGACCTGAGCTCCAGAATCCACTGCTCGACGAGATGGGGCGGACATAAAACGGAGAACGAGTCGACCTCTCCACGATCCATCAGTTCGCGCAGGATGAGGCCGGCTTCGATCGTCTTGCCGATGCCAACGTCGTCGGCAATCAGTAGGCGAGGCACCTGCAGTCGAAGAGCCATCAGCAGAGGAACCAGCTGATAGACGCGGGGCTCGAAGGCGAGCTGAGCTGATGATCGAAATGGCCCCGCCCCCCGTCGCAATGTCAGACGCAGCGCATCCGCGAGGAGTGCCGCCTTCGCCTGGACAGTGATCGAGGCGTCGGCAGGCAAATCGAACCGGGCCGGTTCGACCCGCAGCAATTCGAGCAGGGGGTCTAGAATGACAGAGTCACTCTCGCTCCCCGAGAGCGGCCGCAGAGCCAAGACGCCGTCGCGCGGCGACGGCAGGGCGACCCATTCGCGTCCGCGCGCTCGGACCAGATCGCCGGGGGCGAAACTAAGCGTCATCGTGTCGTCCCCTGGAACATCGAAATCATGGCTTCCGGCACGCCTGCCGAAGTCGCCTCTGGCAACTCGAACAGCGTCCAGCCCTTGGCCTCAGCCGCTTCGCGCGCGGCCTCGGTCAGGGGTCCGACGCAAGCGGCGACATAGTGGCTGCGCCAAGCAAAGCTCATCTCTTGAGATGAAAACCGAACCGGGGCGCTGTCAGGAAGTGGAAGCTCCGCATCGCTAAACGCGCCGATCCAGCCGTCAGCGTCGGCTGTCGGCCGCGAGGCCCCAGAACGGACGACCTGCCCGCGAGCCAGATCGACGAGCATCTGCTTCGCCTCGTCGCTGTTCCGGTCGATCACTTCGTGGTCAGGCTGATTGAAATACGAAAGCAGGCATCGATAGCAGCCGCGAACACATGCCTCGCCGTCGCGATTGACCAGCAGGCCCGGCTCGCCCCCCTTGATCGCTTCATCGACATTGTCGAAGTGCATCAAGGTCAGCGCTTCGCGGGCGACCTTTCCGAGCGCCTGCGGATCATCGATCAGGCGGCTCAAGACGCCGGCGCCGCCTTCGGTTGCCTCATACGCGAGGATGGCACGCCGGTTATCGCGGGCAGGCAGCGGCTCACCGAGAATTTCTCCTTCTTCCAGCTGGAAGACGATTTCAATGCCGCGCAAGAGAGCGTGCTGAACTGTGGCGATCGTCCCCGGCGCGAAGGCCGCCGGCTCGCTGAAACGAAAGAGCAGTGCGTTCTTGTGGTCGCGGACGATGGGAACAATCCGAACGGTTCTCTCGACGTCGGGCGGCACATCAACGTCGGGTTCTTCGTCACTTGACTTCGCCCAGTAGCCACTTCGAGGATCGATATGAAAGCCGAAGACCGTCTGACTGGCGCGCCGCTTCAGACCCTTGTTGATGCGGCTGATTTCCGCGCTATTGGCATATTGAAGGCTGAACATCGAAGTATCGTCGCAGCGGAAGTCTGCCGCCGTGATCTGCAGCCTGCCGTCCCTCCTCGGCCACGAGAAGACAGTCTGGATGTCAAAGCCCTGCCGAACACGCTCTTCGTCATTGGCCGTGATCCGCTCGGCTGGCGCGGCCTCGACGTTGTCGATCCGAAGGGTCCGCTGAACCGGCGTTTCGCCTGCCATTGGATTGTCGCATGCATGGCAGCGCTCGACCTCGCCGTCATGGCATGCGCCGCAATTCGAGCAGATGTAGATGTCTCGCGTGGCAAGTTCCGCTCCATCGCCGGTTCGGACTTCGGGCGGCAGCTTTGCCTTCATGACCCTGTAGGCTCGGCCTTCGTGGTAAATCAGGCTGCGCGGGCCAAACTCGGAGATAGCGAGAAAGCGGGCTCTCTGGAGAAACGAGCCGGTCTTTCCCTCGCCCGGGATAAACGCATAGAGCGGCAACCGGGGGAAATTATAGCCGGGCAAGAAGCCCTCTGTTGCGAGATAGCGGTAAGAATAAAAGTCCGACCCGTTCGACGCCTTGCCTTGTTCAAGAATGGCGATCTGGTCGCCGGCCTGCATCTGGGCGGCCTTGATGCGGCGACGATCTACAGCTGAGAGGCCTGTAATTTCCGAGCGGGCGTTCGCCTCGATCAATTGCGTCCGGGCCGAATGGTAAAGCTCCCGCCAGCGATCGAAGGCACGGTCGAACTCCAGCGGCGCGCGCTCTGCCACCTGGGCAACGAACTCGTCAGGCCCGGTCATCCATGCCGGTTTCGGCCCTTCCACCGACGCAAGTATCTGCGAGAGAACGCGTGTCATTGCAGGAAGCGCCGATGCTACCAGCCCTGGCCGATTTATCGCGTCGTGGACTTCGGGCTTCAGCGGGTAGTCTGGCTGCTTCAAGTCGAGAGAATCCGGAATATCAGGGTTCAAGGCGAGCCTGGCTTCCGCGAGCCAGACAGCATGCAGATGCGAGCGGACAAGCTCTTCGTTGGTGATGTCGAGCGCCGGCGGACGGACAACGCCGGCGACCATGTCTCGGCGCCGCTTGAAGAAATATTGATCGTGGGGCGACTGAGCCGCGCAATAGGTCACGATAACGGCGGCTTGGCCGGAACGCCCGGCGCGCCCGGCCCGCTGTGCATAGTTGGCTGGCGTCGGCGGGACATTGCGCAGGTACACCGCGTTCAGCGCCGATATGTCGACGCCGAGTTCCATGGTCGGAGAGCAGAAAAGCGCGGGCAGAAACTGGACAGGCTCTCCGATAGCCTTTAGATCGGCCGCATTCTGCGAAAGATTCTCCTGGTCTTCTTTTTCGAAGCGAAAGCGCCATTCGCGCCATTCGCGCTGCTTTTGCGAGACCTGGGCCGTGTGCTCGCGGCCCTCAAGACCCCAGAAGCTGCTGCGCCCTGCATTCAGATCGGCAGCGATCGTATTGTAAAGATCATGGAAGTACCGATTGCCCTGGGGGGCTCCTGCCCGCACCGCCTCGCCGGGGACGACCCGAACCGCTGATGGCGAAAGTCGCCACCCTTGCAGGTCCGCTTCAATGTCTACGCGCGTTACCAGACCTTCGCGCTCCAGAACTTCCAGCAGACCAGTCATGGCCGTAAGGTAATCATCCTTACCAAGCTTGGTCCCGATTACGCTCTTTCGATTGATGATGCGTCCAATGCGGGAGTTATGACCTGCCCGAATGATTGTCTGCTCCTCACGAAGCCCGACGCGGTCCTTGCCGGGCGCCTGCAAAAACAGCGTCGTTCGGCTTCTGGGCGCTTCCTTCGGATCGATGGCCCAAGGAGCACGCAGGAGGTTTCTGGACTTCTGTCCGACGGTGTCGAGAACGGCTAGATCGAGGGATTCCGTGCCAACAGCCAAGCCTTCCAGCATCGCGCCGAGTATCTTTTGCAACAGCTCCTTGCGCTTGCTTACTTCGAGCGTTGCGAGGTCAGGAAGGACAGCCGCGAGTGACTCTGCATTCTCAGCGATCTCGTCAAGACCGACAAATTCAACTTCGATGAGCTTAAGAACCGAAAGGCTCGGATTGGTGTAGCGCCATCCCCGGCGAAGGTCAGTCCAGAGGCGATGCGCGAGCACCTTCGCAAGCGAGCGCTGCGCGTCTTCGCGAACGACAGCGCCCGCTTCGGGGTCCAGCATCCAGTGGATACGCGCTTCCTTGTTAGCGGCCGTGAACCCGAGCGCCTTTACGATCCTCAAGCCGAATTCATCCTCGGCTATTCCGTCGCTCCCCGCGTCGAGCACAGCACGGAGGATCGCGCCGCGCAGAAGACTGACGAAGAGAAAGTCGTTGAAGTGGCCAGCCTGTAGGGCGGCGTCCTGCCTGTTATCGGTGAAACCGAGGAGCTTGCGTTTTTCGGCTGGGACGCCGCTGGCTCGTCCGTTCATCCATTCGAGGGCGGTCGAGACGAGAAGGGTTGTGGCCGAACTGCGCCCCTCGCCCGATAGGCCCGCGAGCTTGGTGCGCTCCCGCATGCTCGGATGGGGCTGATCAAGGCAGCACGGGCAAAACCCAAACTTGCCAGGAATGAACCAAAAGCTATTGCCTGCTGCATCGTACCGCCCATCCGGAGCCACGGTAACCGGCTGAGGCATACGGCGCTTCCTCGTGGCGCGCAGACGCTCGAGCCCATTGCGTTCTTCCCGCCAATCCTCCGGGTACGTGTCAGTATCACCAGTAAATTCGTAGTCCGGGTCTCCGGCTCCAGTGGGTGTCAAATATCCCGCAGCGGCCGCCTCCTGATCATCGAGCGGCGCATCGTCGATGTTCCTTGGCAGAAAAAGTATCCCATTGGCGTCCTCTGACTTCGTGACGACATGGACCTCGTGTCCGCATTGGCGGCAGAACCGGGTTGGATAGAGGCGGTGGCCCGGCGCGCTCGGGTCTTCGAGCTGCCCCTCGAACAGGACGTTTCTGGGCCTCCTGGTCAACGTCGTGAACATCTCACCGGCACCGGAGATGAACTGATGGAGCTTGAATGCCAGGAACGCCCCTGTTCCTGAGCCCCCGCGCTCGACTTCCGGGAGGCTGACGCGAGTCAGGAAGGCCTCAAGACCTTGTCGGCACGAGCCGATGTCTACGCCGCTGTCTTCGGACAGAATCCGGACGGCCTCCGCGAACGGGATCGGCGTTTTGCGCCTGAGCTCCTGCGCATCATCCAGACCAATGGCCAGTTCGGTCCACACTGCCAGAGGGTGCGTCCTCAGGACCTCATCGGTTAGGTCATCCGGGAGGGGAGATCGGAGAGCGGGGCCAAGCCTTGGCCGAACGTCGCTGAGCTTCAGCCGATCATCGGTTGCTCTTTCGAGAGACTCGTCGATGACCGATTCCGGCCCGATCGACGCACCGAAGAGACGCGACGCCACCTCGGCCACGGCCCGAGCCCGGTTGGCGTCTGATCCTTCGCTCGCCATTGTAGCGGACGTCCCGATACAGATCGGCGCTTTGTCCGGCGTGCAGCGGTTGCGTAGGCGCCGGACGAGAATGGCGACATCTGCGCCCTGGCGGCCACGGTAGGTATGCAATTCATCGAGAACTAAGAAGTCTAATCCTCTTGCATTCTCGATGACCTTGACGTCGAGGTCATCCTGACGCGTCAGAAGTAGCTCTGCCATCATGTAATTGGTCAGGAGAATATCTGGCGGATTATCGGCAATCTTTTGCCGCTCTTCGCCGCTCTCCTGACCCGTGTAGCGCCGGACCGTCGGCCTTAGATCATTGGGCAAGCCGGACTGAGAGATGAATTTCTCGATCTCCTTGATCTGACTGTTTGCAAGCGCGTTCATCGGATAGATGATGATTGCGCTTGTCTTGCGCGCCTTGCCAGCCTTCCGTGCACGAATGACGGCATCGACTATAGGAACGAAGAAGCACAGCGACTTCCCCGAACCGGTTCCGGTCGTGACCACGTAGCTTTGGCCGGTGCGGGCTTTGGCGATGGATTGGGCCTGATGGCGATGGAACCGCAAAGGCTCAGGGCCAAAGCGGAAGATTCTGCCGGTCGCGTCGCCGAGGTCTCCTGAGGAGACCAGCTCGTCGATTGTCGGACCCTGCAGGAATCGAGGATTGATCGAAAGCAGAGCGTCCGGCCAGAACCGCTTCGAGTTATACTGACTGTCGATTGAAAACCTAAGATCTTCAGATCGAATGATACTGAATGAGCGAGAAAAACTCTCGTAGGCATCAATGATGTGGTGACCAAACTCAAAGGCCTTCATGACGCGCCGACTTTCTCGCTGTTGTGTTCGTTTGCTTGTCTGCGGTGTAGCTCAGTCGAATTCGAGGTTCACGCTCGCTCACGCCTCTGCGATAGAGCGGAGTGAATAGGAAATACCCTGATCAGCCGCCTGAAAACCAGTGGCGTAATGCTTGGCCCAACATAGGGTGTTGACAAGGCGCATCTGTTCAATAGTGCTACACGGGATCTCAAGGAGCCGCGGGTTTGCGAATATCACCGCAAGACACCTCGCCCGGCTGATTGCAACGTTCAGACGATTGCGACTGAACAAGAACTCGATGTTGCGCGGTAGATCGTCGGCACTCGACGTCGCCATCGAAATCAGGACAGCGGCAGCCTCCTGTCCTTGAAACTTGTCGACCGTGCCCACACGCGCGCCCGCAGGAAGGGTCGCTTGCAACCGATTGACCTGCAGATTGTAAGGGCTGACCACCAGAATGTCGTCCATGCCGATGGGCCGACGCAAGCCAGCGCGGTCTACCCAGACCTGTTGCAGCAAGCTGCTGTAGGTAAGAGCAAGCCGCTCCGCCTCCTCGACGCTCTCTTGGGCGCACCCCTCATGCTCTACGTTCACGAATCGGAGGCCTGCCGGGCTCAGAGCCTCGTCGCACGATCCATCGAGTTCAAGGATTTGCCGCAGATTATCGGGATCAGGTTTGAGCCGATTGTCGTAAACGGCTTCTGAGATGAACTGGCAGACGAACGGGTGCATGCGGCGGGTGATCGACAGGAAAACCCCCTGATCAGGCGGCACCGTCGCGTGGCCATCTAACAGATACTCAAGCGCTGACCGGCCCGATGCTCCAGGATGGACGCCCTGCGTTGGCTGGGAAAGCTGCATCTGATCGCCGACGAGGACGATGTTACGCGTGCTCGTCCCCATCGCCACAACGTTGGCGAGACTGACCTGCCCGGCCTCATCGATGAAGAGGTAATCCAGCGCCTGGTCCATATCTGCATGAGCAAAAAACCACGCCGTCCCAGCCACAAGCTGCCAAGTCGGATCGAGAGCCGACTTGTTGTCGGTCACATCTCGAATGCAGCCGTTCGAGGCCAAGAACTGTTCCTGATTGCTGGATTTCTTGACACCGCGGAACACGAGCCCCTGCTGGCTTGCAACCTCCTCGACCCCAGCGAGCAAATTGTTGATCGCTTTGTGCGAGTTCGATGCCACCCCGACCCGTTTGCCGCGTCGAAGGAGGTCGACGATGGAATGCGAGGACGTGTAGGTCTTGCCCGCTCCTGGGGGCCCCTGGATCAGGAGATAACTGGAATCGAGCGCCGTTAGCGCCTCCTTTGCAGCGCCGACGAGCTCAGCCCCGTCTGCAACGATCGGCCGTCCTGGGGTTCGCCCACTGAGCCGAGGAAGCCTCTTGCGCAATACGTGCGAAACCGCCGCATACCGATCCTCCTGACCCGCAGCCACGGCCTCGGCATAGCGGTAGATGGCGTCGCGCAACACGCTGTCGTCGAGGGGGCCGCGCGGGACCAGCGAGAATGTTTCTGGAGGCGCGGGGCGGGACGGCCCAAGCTTGAGCTGAATGAGACCCTGCTCTCGATCAAGGTCAACAATTGTGCCGGCCGGCTCGAGAGTATCAGCCCGCAAGACGTCATCACCCTTGCGAAGCTTTGTGGCCTGCGGTGGATATGAGAAACAGTAGACGGTCGAGCGCTTGTCCGGGTACGGCGGGCGAGCTGGATCCTGAATGAGGCCGCCGAGGCATTCCTCATCGTCGACGAGCTCGTCCTCATCCATGTCCCGTCGGTTGAAGAGTGCCCACCACTGCGGCTTGGCCTCCCGACGATGATATTCGAGAAGGTGCCCGCAGAGCTCCCTCCAGGGTCGATCCTCATCATCGGCAGCAGCCGCCACGAGGGCCTCAGCGAGACGTTCCCGCTGAACTTCGGCCTCGTGCTGAGCCCGGCGCTTCTCTTCGGCTTTAGCTTCGTCCTCCGCCTTGCCATCGAACCACGGCGTTTCTGACGGACGCAGCTGAAGCAGCCAATCACGGCAGGCCAGGGTCGAGCGGCAGTCGATCTCGTTGTAGTCGGAGATGTCTTGCAGGAGCTGGGGATCCTGCAAACGACGCCATCGCTCGTACATCACAACGCTGTCGCCGGCGGTGGTCACTTCACCAGCCCGCTTCTGATCAAGATAAAAGCGCTCGATGTTCTTGATCGAGTAACGCGGTTCTGAGACGCGGACAGCCTCTCGAACGACCTTGTAGAGGTCTACGAGCTTGTGCCGCCGAAATAGCTCGTCGACCTCGTACGCGCGCGTTCCGTGCAGCATCGAGAGCCGGCCTAATGCAGTCCTCTCATAGGCGGCGTAGTGATAGATGTGCGCGCGGGGATGTCGTGAGAGGTGGTCGACCATGAAGTCGATCGCCCGCTCTAAGGCGATTTTCTCCTCGGCTCGATCATGGGCCCAGAAGGCTCGGAACTGAGGCTTACCCGATCCGTCTTTGAAGACAAAGCCGAAGAGGTATTCGAGCCCCCCGTCAAACAGAGGGTCTCCCTCAATATCGAAGAAAAGATCCTCGTGATCGGGTTGAGGCAGCCGCGCGAAGCCACGCCCTGTTGCCGCTGGGAGGAGCTCGTAACGATTTTCGCCGTCAGCGCGCGTCGCGACCTGAAGGCGAGCCTGTGCGATCAGGCGTTCGAGCGTCGCCCGCGCAAGCTTCGGGACGCTGTTCTCTGCAGGAAGAGAGGCAAGCTGCGCCGTCGTCGAGACGCCGGCGAGCAGGAGCTTTTTGCGCTGGCTGCGACTGATCTTGGCGACGATCGTCAAGTCGTCGGCCGCGAGCCATTCCTCATTGCACCGATCGTTCCACCGGCACTGATCACAATGTCCGCACGGCTCGCTCTTCGACGGCTGCGGCGTTGCCGCAAACTGCTCGAACCGGTGACGCGCAAGCTCAAAGTAGTACTGGAAGTCCGGTACTCTGAGCGACACAACGTCCTTGTTGCCCAGCACGATGTGCATGCGATCGGGATAGCGCCCCTGTTCCCCTGCGAGCAGGGCCGAGTACACACATAGCTGGACGACGTGCTTTGGCTTTGCTGTCAGCGCAAGCTTTGTGTCCAGCACCTCGTAACTATAGCTGCCGAGTGAGGACGAGACGTCGTCACGTCGACGTAGGAAGTCTGAGTATCCATGCCATGGGGCCGCCGCGAGGGCGCCCTGATAAATGACGTCCGCGCCGGCCCGCATGGCCTTTCGGGTCTCTTCGATCCGCCGCTGGAGCGCCATGCCTGCGGATAGGTCGGCGACGGCGCAGCCCTCATTCTGAAGTCGGGAGAGGTAGGCGCGCTCATGCTCCATCCCCTTCTCCTGAAGGAGCTTGGCGTGCCCATCGTCGTCGGACAGTTCAACGGGATTGGTGAGCTGGCGCAGATCGAGCACCGTCGCGTGTGCACAACCAAGGAAGTTGACGAGGTCAGTCGCCGAGAAAAGATGAGCGCCGTCGACAAGGCGCATGGCGTAGCCCCCAGCCAGGTTCGGAATGCCACGCCCGAACGCGTTGAAACCAGGCTAGCTTGGCAATAAAGTCGCTGTGAGACAAGATGGCGATCGTTTCCCGCGTACCTCACTCATGGTGACTGCGGCATGGGGTTAACGAGAGGTCGCGAAAGTGGAAGCCCTGTGTGGCGCCTTCCGCTGCGGAACGGGCGCCGATGTCAGCTTCGAGTAGAGGCGCTTCTGTCACTTCAGAGACCATAAGGAGGTACGGTGAGCAACGAGTTGCCAGACGAAGTGGTCCGTATGATCGAAAAGGCTCTCCTGAAACGATTTACCGAGCACCCCGAGGAAACGGTTCCCCAGGTCATTGCGGCAGTGCAGCAAGAGTTCGAGGTGATGGGGGCTCCGATCACCTACGGCATTGTTGAACACGTCTATCGCGCCGTAATGTCCTACTAGAGGGACGCTGCATTTTCGGCGTGAGACGGAGGGCTCCCGCAGCCACCAGATCTACCCGACGGTGACGAACCGGTTCGCCTCAAGCGTCCGTTCCCCATCGAACCGATAGGCTGCCAGAACACCGCCCGCGGCAACGCTCCAGTCCACGCACGCTGCATGACGCGCCATTAGGATTGGCTCACCCTTCATCCAATAATGTCCGAAGAAGTGCGGCGTACCCGAGGCGCCCAAGATGGCCTCCGCCGGGACCGGAGTGTCGGGCAGCGCCTCTCGGATCGCCTCATCGATCAATGCCGCCTCTCGGAACGTCACACCTTGTGAGAGCCACCACCGGAGCCGAACCTCACGGCGTTCATGGCCATCCTTGTCCCGAAAGGTAAGCGGCGCCGGCAGTTCCTGTTCGAGACCCTTCAGGATGATCTCGAGCGCCTCTTCGGTCTCTGAACCCTTGCGGGCAAGTGCCGCCACGCGCTCCGTCGGCAAGGCCCCCTCGATGAGGTGGGGAGCCAAGCGTTTCTGCATGGCGGGATGCCAACAGGCGTGCACCACCCGAAGCGCATCGAGATCAAGCCACAGCGGAAACGTTGCGAAGAACCGCAAGCACTCCTCATGCAGCTGCGAGCCCTCCCCAACCTGCGCCAGAAATGCATGGTGCTGGTGCCGGTTCTTGGCGGAGTGGCGCCGCATGTATTCACCCGGTCGCTCCGGATCCGGTGTTGCCCAGAGCAGTGCATTGTACTCGTGGTTGCCGAGAACGATCTGCGCGCTGCCCGCATCAATCATGGCCCGAACGAGTTGGACGGTCTCGACTTGCTTCGGCCCCCGGTCGATCAAGTCGCCAACAAAGATCGCGACTCTGGAGGGATGTCGCCAAGCGCCACCCGTGTGTCGGTAGCCCAGCCGAGCCAGTAGGGCCTCCAACGCATCCACGTGACCGTGCACGTCCCCGATGATGTCGTACATGCTTCCCCTTCTCGACCGCCCATGTGCGATGCTTATGTTCGTTGTTGTCTACGGCTCTAGCTCTGGCCGAATGGCCGGTCAAACAGCGCTCACAGGATTACCTCGCAGCATGCGCTGCACTTGACGCTTCACTCCACCGGGTGAACCCACGCCCCTTCGCGGCGAGCCGGAAGGGCGGCTCGTCAAGCCTTTAAGGCGTTTACGTTTACGAACTGGGATTCTCATCGAATAGCGCTCCAGACCATTGTTGGAGCCTTCGATGCACGACTTTCCCGATCTCTCCCGCCTTCCCCTCGTACCTGAGACGATCCTGCGCCAACACCGGGTTCATGAGCCGAACGATACGCGGTTTCGCGCCTGCGCCCGCCTTCTTCAGGCGCTGTGGCGGGAAGACAAAGGGCTGCCGATCGGAACACACGTCTCGCCTGATGGACGCCGCCGTAAGCTGGGCTCGCGGATCACCGCGGCCGCTGGGCACGCAGGCTCAAACTTCCTGTCGTCCGGGGTCGCGTATCTCGCTCGGCGAGAGGTGGCCTACCGTGAGATCGGCGCTCTCATCGATGAACAGCGGCTGTGGACGAACCTCCTGTCCTCCATGCCCCTCACCTTCAATTTGCTCGGTCCGCTGCGCCTTGACCTGAGCCTCGCCACGCGGGTGCTGCGGCGCCTATGCCCGGACCTCCAAGATGCTAGCGTTCGCTGTGTGTGGTTCGAGCACTCGCCCGGTCGGGGTGTGGCTTCTCTTACCGGCGACGGGACTGCGTTTGACGCCCTCATCGGGTATGAGAGGTCAACGGGCCAGACCGGCTTTGTAGCGGTCGAGGTGAAATACACGGAGGCGGGACACGAGCCCGGCCCCGACATCCGGCCCCGCTATGACGAAATCGCGAGCGCGTCGGGTCTCTTCCTTGAGCCCGCGAGCCGCATGCTGCGTACTAACCCGCTCCAGCAGCTTTTCCGTGAGCACTGCCTCGCTCAGGCGATGGTCACGCGCGGCGATTATGATGAGGGACGCCTACTGGTCATTGCACCGAAGTTAAATCACCTGATGACCAACACGGTTCGGGCCTACCAGGGACAGCTGCGGCCGGTTGCAAGCGCCGACCAGGTTCTGTTCCAGGCCGTGACACTCGAGACTGTTATCGAAGCGATCGGGGTGGCTGGTGAGGAGGCCTACGCCCACGCGCTTTACCGGCGTTACTGCGACTTCTGGCTGGTGGACGGGGAGATCGAACTTGCCCTTGCCGCCCTGCCCCACCCGGCTGGCGATGACACCGCGGGCGGTCGTGGGCTGAAGCTAATCGCGGGAGGCCAGTCATGAAACTGCTGACTGTGGCGCAGCATGCCACTCTCGTCGCGAACGGTGAGCGCAGCCTGGCGGATCAGAACTTTGATCCGCCGCCGGTGGTCAAGCTCTTCACGCCTGATGCGGCTTGTACCTGGCTGTTGAGCGAAATCGATCCGCATAACGTGGACCGAGCCTTTGGGTTGTGTGATGCCGGGCTCGGTTGCCCGGAATTGGGCTGGGTCGCTCTGTCCGCACTGGCCCGTTTGCGCGGGCGTCTCGGCCTGCCCGTGGAGCGGGATCGACACTGGCGTGCGAGCCGGCCCTTATCCGCCTATGCCGCCGAGGCGCATCGGTCGGGCCGTATCGAAGCCTGAACCGGGGTGAGTTCCGTGGCATCCGCTCAAAGGCCAAGTGTCGGACTGTTTTGGGTCGTTCCGGATGCCGACCAGCACCTCCTCCTACTCGTCACAGGCGTAGAGCTCGCGCGAGCCGGCCAGTACGGCGGGGCTCTCACAGATCTTCGTGGGCACCATGACGTCTGGGAGCAGTGGCAGAGGCTTAGTCCCAAGGAGCTCAAGAAGCTCCAATTTCCGATCAGTATCAAGGCATACCCATACGATCACTGGCCGCGGGGACGCGTTGTGTACGAGATCCCAGCGAGTCAATTCGTGATCTATGCCGATCGGCGGCTTCACCGGTCAGAAACGATTGACCGCATCGTCAAAGCCTTTGCCCTTTCCAGGGAGCGCGTGACCGTTCGCGCGGATGACCACTACCGAACTTGAAGATCCGCTGCAGGTGGCACGAGCATCGATCGGGCATTCAGTCTGCGAGTAGACGTACCGCGCTCGCTCCTACGAGCGGCCAGAGCTCCTTACTCGAGTGGCCCATAGAACGCGAGGAGCGCTCCGCAGTCGGCTTCGACAATGTCGTCCTCGAACTCAAACCCATACCGAAACGAGAAGGCCCAACTGAGGCTATCGTTGTCTGCTTGCCATTGAACGATTCCACCGGCCGGCAGCTCCTGGCTGAAGGACAGCTCGAAGACAGCCTTCACGCTAATGGTCGGGATAGGCCCTCTTCGAAAATCGCTGTCCGTTACGACGAAGGTATCAATGCTGCGGTCTCTGGACTCAGCCAGCGTTGTTCCGTCTTTGAGGTTACTCGGCACGAAGACGAACTCAAGGTGGCGGGCGACAACACTGCGGATGCGGGAAAGCTCGGCTTCATCCCAGGTCTGAGCCTCGTTCATCCGGTGCCAGGACGCATGAGCCGCCATGAAATCGGGTGGCAATCCCCGCTCGGCGGCGCGGAACTGTCGCTGCGGCCCGCCCCCCTTCATGGAAACCATCAGCCGATACCGATAGACAGACCCGCGCTCTTCGCTCAACGCCGGAGTGTTCACGGCTGGCCCGTCTCGATGAGTCCGCCGCGGGTCACGGTCTTCCGCACCCCTTCCGCTGTCCACACGCCGCCCCTGCCGGTTTTCACGCCGGCAGCGTTGAGCCTGTCTGCAATCTCCTTGTATCGCCCTGGGTAATCGACCCCAACCTGCTGGAGAACTTCCGCCAGAGCGGTTTGAGCCGTTTCCTGCAAGGCAGCTTTAGACCTGGCATCGATTTGTCGCCAGCGTCGAAAGTGCTTCATCGGATCGAAGAGGCGACCGTCGATGGCGACCGGGTCTGGGGCGAGCGCAACCGGGTCCAGGCCAAGCTCCCGCGTGTAGCGATGGAGATGCGGGTTCGCGCGCCAGTAGTTCCGGTCCTCAAACCTCACGTAGAGCAGCGTAGCTCGCCGGCGATTGCAGCTCTCCTGTGCACGCAACAAGGCCTCTTCAATGGCCTCTGTCGCCCGATCGGGCCGGGTGTCCATAAAGACGATCTCGTCCACGAGGACGCCGCGGTTCTCCTCTACGAACCGTCGCACCCGCTCTCGCTGGTACCGGACGGTTCGACTTTTGTCTGCCGCCGCCTCAGCATCCTTGGGGAGTGAACGGAAGTTCGCCCAGTTGACGGGAAGCGTCCAATAGAACCCGACGAAAGCTTCTTGCATGCCCCACCCCCAGACACCCGGACAATTCCAACAGATCCGTTACAGCAACGCTAAGCCTGGTTAGGGTTCTTCATCAACAGGAGAACACTGAATGACGAACACGAACGCTCCTCTGCGCATCGCTGAACTCGAGGCAGGAGGCAATCAAGGCCGCATCGGCATCACTTTTGCGCCGGGCAAAAAGCAGGTGAGCGCCTTTAGCGGCCGTCATGTTCGAGACCTCGGCACCGACCTTGATGTGATTGCAGCTTGGAATGCTGCCGCTGTGGTTACCCTCATTGAACAGCATGAACTTGAGGCCTTGCAGATCCCACATCTTGGAGCCGAGGTTCGCCGCCGGTTTATGGAGTGGCACCATTGGCCTATCGTGGATGTCTCTGTTCCGGATGCTGCTTTCGAGGCTGACTGGCCGCAGAACTCGGTCCGGTTGCGCGGCTTGCTTGAGGCGGGAGGCCGACTTCTCATTCACTGCAAGGGCGGTCTCGGGCGTGCTGGAACGATTGCGGCTCGTCTCCTCGTCGAGACGGGTGTGCCCCCGGCGGATGCCATCGCACAGGTCCGCGCGGTTCGCCCTGGGGCCATCGAAACCCGGGCGCAGGAGCGCTGGGTCGAACGCGGCAGCGCCAGCACGCCGCCAAAACATCTGTCGCCGGAAGCGGCGCGCCGGGATCGGGCGCTTGGGGCTCTCATCGGGCTCGCTGTGGGGGATGCGGTGGGAACGACCCTGGAGTTCAAGTCAAAGCCACGTGAGCCCCTCATCGACGACTTAGTCGGGGGCGGTCCCTTCCGCTTGAAGCGCGGGCAGTGGACCGATGATACCGCTATGGCCCTCGCTCTCGCAGACAGCTTGCTCGCGGACCCGACCCTAGACCCGGGTGATCTGATGAGCCGCTTCGTGGACTGGCACGAAAACGGGACCTATTCGTGCACCGGTGTCTGCTTTGACATCGGCAATACCACACGCGCCGCGCTGAGCCACTATAAGCGGACCGGCGAAGTCCTTGCGGGTTCCACCGATCCTGACTCGGCAGCCAATGGGGCGCTCATGCGCCTTTCCCCTGTCGCTGTCCGGCATTGGAGTGACCGGCCGACGCTTCGGCGTGTGGCTGGAACTCAAACCCGCACCACGCATGGTGCGGCAGAGGCCGTCGAGGCCTCACTGATCTTTGCGGAGCTGTTGGCGGATGCGATCGAAGGCATGCCGCTACCAACCATCCTGGGAACTCCTGCGGCGGATCGCATCAAAGGCGGCTGGCGAGGCCTCCATCGTAATGCCGTTCGAGGATCAGGATACGTCGTCCACTCTCTGCAAGCAGCCGTCTGGGCTGTCTCGCGTACCGCGAGTTTCCGCTCGGCGATCCTTCTCGCCGCCAACCTCGGCGAAGACGCTGATACGACCGCAGCGATTGCCGGGCAACTCGCTGGGGCCGTTTATGGTTGCTCTGGAATTCCAGCCGAGTGGCTCGCTCACCTCGCCTGGCGTGATCGGATCGAGGGCGTTGCAACCAAGCTCTATGTTGCGGGTGAACCGAGCTGTCGCGAACGAATGAGGGCCTGAGTGCGATGCAGCCGACTCCTCATCCGCCGCCCACCCAGGCATGTTGTTTCAACTGTCGCTATCTCGGTCGGTACATTGGAGTGGGGCAAGGCATCAGGTGTCACAATCCCGGAAACCGAGCCAACCCTGATCTTCGGCACGTCGGCTTTGCCCCCGTTGTTCCGTCCCGGACGTACGTGTGTGCTCTGTTCGACCGAAAAGAAGATCCGGCGGAATAGAGGCCGTGTGCACGGGACGTTCCTCCCGGGCACAGACGCCAGAATGGGCTGATCCGCTAGGTGGCGCCGGGAGGTCCTCAAATGTGAGCCATAAGTATCCACCTGCGATGACGCAGCTCCTCACTGGATCTCAAGCATGCATTGGGGCGGCGCACCAACAAGGAAGCAGCCCTCAGGCGAGTACCTAACTCTGTACTCCGCAACCGCACTGGGACGGGGTCGGAGCTGGCTCCGAGAGACTTTCTTGGAGATGTGGGCCAAAGATACGCCCTGTCGATTCGTAACATATTGAGGAGTAGTTTCACCCATGGAGATAGCACATGGGCGCTCGAGCGTCCTTCGACGCCGCGATCGAAAGTATCGTCCTAATCCGAGCGGCACAGCGTCAGAAGAAGCGCGGATCGAATGCATCGTGCAGATTGCGCGTGCCATGAAGGCGCTGATCTCGAGAGAGGACTCTGCGCACATCTCTGGTGTTCGGTCGCGCGCTAGACAGCTAATCCGAGTCGCAGTGTTCTATTTTTGGGAAGAGCGGGAGTTCAGGAAAGAGGACCCGCGTCGCCCGACATCTGAAAAGGCGTCGACCGAGGAGAGCTACAGTAAGTTGGTGTACGACCATGCCGTCCCAGCCAGCATTGTGGCTGACCTAGTTCTGGAGCAGGCTGACGATGCTGCTGTCGTGAAAGCCATCCTAGAGCAGCTCAACTTCCCGTGCTTCATTCATCAGGAAGAAGATAAGCTTCTCAACCAAAGAAAACTGAAGTCCCGAATGCCAGCGGCGTGGGATGGACGTGACCCACTCGCACGCTACCGTGAGGTGGGAATTAAGATACCCGGCTACCTCGATTAGCGTGTGATTGTACGAGTCACGGCCGTAGGGTGGGGTCCTCGGGCACAAGGAGATCCGTGAGCTGCTTTGCCCATGCACAGGTAAATTATTGCCGCACTAGCCTTACTTAGAGCGCCCGAAAGAACCCTGAGCGATTCCTATAGGTTTTAACGATCTATCGATGTGCTTTGCCTAGTCTGCTCCCGGCTCACCGTGAGCCTGCGACGCGATGAGGCGGGAGCAGCAACAGTGCGAGGTCAGGCAGATCTCTTTTTGAACGGCGATGCACCGCAACACCCGATCGAGGCCAAACCTGTCGACAAGATCATCCTTCCCAACAAGGATCCTCTCGGCCGGGCCGAAACCTCCGAGCTTGAGGAAGCCGCTCGAATGCTCGAGGCATCGGGTGACTACCGCGTCCTTCGCCGCTTGCCACGCCGTCCCATTGTTTCGCGCGATAAGCTCGCAAAGAGCGAGCACGTTGCCATCATCGTGGATACCGAGACCACCGGTCTCGATCACAGCAAAGATGAAATCATCGAACTTGGCATGGTGGCTTACACCTATGATGAGGCAGGCCGCATGGGCGACGTGATTGGCACCTTCAGTGCCTTGCGCGAACCAAGCATCCCGATCAGCCCAGAGATCGCGCGCCTGACCGGCATCACACCTGAGATGGTATCCGGTCACGAGCTCGATCTCGAGGCGGTCGAGCGCTTCTTAGAGCCGGCAGATCTCGTCATCGCTCACAATGCCCGCTTTGACCGCCCCTTCTGTGAGCGGCTGTCCAAGGGCTTCCAGATCAAAGCTTGGGCCTGCTCTCACTCAGAGGTCCCTTGGGGCATGTTCGGGTTCGAGGGAACAAAGCTCGGCTATCTGCTCGCGCAGTCTGGCTGGTTCCACGACGGGCACAGGGCTGTTGAGGATTGCTACGCACTTCTCGAGGTGCTGGCCCGCCCTCCATCGACGGGAACCGCTCCCCCGTTCTCGCACCTGCTGGTTTCGGCTCGCAAGTCGCTCCTGCGGATTTGGGCTGAGGGCAGCCCGTTTCACGTGAAGGATGTTTTGAAGGCGCGAGGTTACCGCTGGAACGACGGCAGCGACGGTCGGCCAAAATCGTGGTGGGTCGAGATCGACGAAGAAGTCGGTGATGCGGAACTCACCTTCCTTCGACGCGAGATCTACCAGCGCGAGGTCGAACCCTACATGCAGAAGATCACTGCCTACGACCGTTTCCGATCCGTACGCTGACTACCCATTTCAGCACCAGCAGAGCCATAAGCGGCAGCTTCACGCTAAAGGTGACGCTCTGCAGGAGAGCAAAGGACCTATTGATGCTATACGCGGAACTCGCTCGCGAGACCGGTTCAGAAAGCCGCAAAGTTTCCCTGACTGCTACGAGTGACGAAGTTCGGATACACACGTTCGACACAGGCAACGCTACGCAGCTGGTCGGCAGTCGAGACGGCGAGTACGAATTCTGGGTGATGATCGAAGCCTCTGCATTCCCGGCATTATTGATCGCTCTCCTAAAGGACAAGTTCCAGGGCCAGCTCGACGCGACCGATCAACTCACGAGCTTTTGCAAGCGGCATGGCGTGCCGTGTGAGTGGATGTCATGGTCCTAAACCAGGATGATCAGGAGCGTTGCGCTGTGTTCCGCCCGTCCCTCGATCAAACAGCCTCCGGCGCGTCCGCCGAGTCATCAGTGACGGGGCGTTGGAATGTGTGCAGGCGCGATTCGCCTCTCCCGAGTTCCCTCGTCAGTTTGTCGCTTGATACTCATGAAATGCCCCTCATGCCCCGGCACAGCTAGTCACTCAGCTCTTCGATATGCATGAGAATGTTTGGATCGCCGTGACCCTCGAGAAACTCACGGATGCTGGCAATGATTTGCCTTTTTTCATCGATACGAGGAACGTCGCTACGGGCCCGGCTCAGTGAACGATCGACTACGTCGAGGCTACTGCGGATTTTATCGGCGAGCGGGTCGCGCCCTTCAAGCAGCGCGAATGGGTCAGCATCGCGGTACCGGAAGAGGCCGGCGAGCGCGAGCAACGCGTTCTTCAGACGCGTTCCAAATGACCGAGCGGCCGCGAGCTCCCGAAGTTCGCTGGTAACAAGATCTGCGATCTTCGCGACCAGCTTCTTAGACAGCGCTTTCGAGGCCTCCTCACGCCTCGAGAGGATCATCGCGAAGGCGTTGAGAGTATCGTTATTCGGCTCCCGTGCCGCAAGTACGGAAAGCGTCTGCTGGAGCAACTCCAAACCAGTTATGGCCCGCCCGGCTCCCTGAGTGACCACAGTCCTCGAGGCCCTTGGTTCAAGCAGCGGGTGGTGCTTGCCTTTCAGGTCCGCTTTCAATGCCTCGACGATAACCCGCTTTGTTCGATCAGGACAAAGAGTGAAGGTCCAGGTCAGGCAGCGCAGCAGATGGTTGTTGGTCAACGTTCCGTCGCGCAGAGCCTTGTGGAGCTTCGCATCGAGTTTCGTAAGCAGTGTCAGAACGGCTTCCTTTTGCTCCTGTGAGAGAGTGTTGGGAAGCTCACCATCAGTTCCGATCGGCCAGTAGCGCTGTCGTGACGACGGGTCTCTAAATGAGTTTGAGAGCAGATCGGCAAGCGTTCCAAGGTCATACCGGCCCGCCTGCTTCATCTCCTCGACGGCAGACAGAATACCCCGGAAATGGTGGTTCCCGATCCAGAAAACCTCGTGGGGGCGTTCAATGACCCTTTGCGGAATGCTGGGCGGCGGGGTTTTGAGATGCTCGAGGATCTCGTCAGGTGTCCTCCGGTCGGGATTCAGCGTTTCCCAATCCAGATAGATAGGATTCCGCTGAAGTGGCTCGAACATTGACGAGGTGAGCGAAAGCTTCGCCCAACTCTGTCCAGGCGTTTGCCGGAGGCGAAGTTCCACATGAACGTCGGCTGATGGCGCCTTATCGAGCCTTGCCTGCCAATGTCGAACCTCAGTCTCTCCCTTGAGGACGAAGAAGTCGATTTCAGTCTTTCCACGTGCCCAACGCAGGTCGCGGTAGGGCGGCGAGACGTACTCCCGATTGGCCGGCAGTGTCGCTCCGGACGCAATGAGATCCTCGAAGTGGGGCTGATCGTCTTTGAGCACGGCGAGTTTGATAGGCGTAAGGCGGTCAAAATAGTGCGGAAGACCTGCCTCGATGAGACGCCCGGCGCCTAGGGCGCCGAGTGCGACGGCGTTCCATTCGAACCGTTGGAGGCCTGCACACCTCGAGCCGAGAAGCTGCACAACGCGGTCAGCAAGCGGCTCAGTAAGAGGGGATACGAAGAACGTCGCCGTGACGGGGTCGCCGAAATCGAGATCCTCCTCAATCCTCAGTGAGCCATCGTCCGGCAAAAGCTCTGACGCTACCAGATCAGGAGCGACAATCTCGAACCAATTCCCGTTATCGTGCCGCACGATCCGACGATCATCTGGCTGCGCACTTCCAAACAACAGCTCTGCGCCGAGCATACTCCGCTCGCACCACCCGGAGGCAAGTCGCGGGTTGCCTTGGCGCACAGAGGCGTCCGCCTTCTCAACGAGGCGGCGCAAACCGAGCTCCGGCAACCGAAACGTCCCATATCCTTCGCGCTCGGGCGCCAGGTGTCCAACGTGTTCGTTGTCAGGACGCAGGCGAAACGTTTGGACCTCGATCCCCGCACTCGAATGGATAAGGGTGCGGAATCTTGCGCCTGAAGCGTCCCGGGCGATGTGACCGCGCTCCAGAGCGTAAAGAAAGAGTGCCACGGACCGCCACAGCAGACGGTGGACGCGCCGCCTCCCCTGGAAAGCCCGAAGCAGGCGTCCTTGTGCCGCCTCGTCGAACTTGGCATGGTCCGGGACTGTAATGATCAGTTCGTCAGCGGAGCGAGTGAGTGCATCGGCCGCGGCGACGTAGGCGCCCGCGTCAACGTCAATCTCGTGCTGGACCAGTTTGTCGCAGAGATCTGCTAGTTGGACCCGGCGGTCCGTTGCCCCGAGGGGTCCCCAGCCATTCCCTCGACCATGAGGGGCTAGAGTAGCTTGAGGACCACCAACCAGCTGCCCTGATAGTTGTCGCACAACAGCGCCGGCCACGCCGCCGTGCAGGATGACCGGGCCGCAGATAGCGTCAGGCTCATCGGGATCCCAATCACGGACCGCAACATCGCGCCAACCGTTCAGATCTATCCCAGAGATACGACGCATCAGTCTGCCGCTCGCAGGACGCTGGTTGACAAAAACTGCTGGATGGCTGCGAGGCTGTCGGAGAGTTCGGTCCCTTGCGTGCCCAACGTCGCTGTCAAAGCATCAGCCTCTGCTGCCATCGCAAAGCCGGCTCCGTCGTCCGCTGGGCGCAAGACCAGCCCTGCCACGATGCCTGCCGAACGCCCGAGACGAACAACTGCCGCGACCTCCGCGGCCTCACCGTCCACCAATCCACACTGCGCGTCCCAGATTGGCCACACCGCAACGGAGCTTAAAAAGCCTTGTAGGTCCCCTACCCGGCCCACCCGCAGCCAAATCGGAGCTCCAAAGTCAGACAAAGCCCGAGCTGGACTGCTCATGCGGTATCGCACTTCCACGACGATGGCTTGCTCAGGCAGGTGGATCACAGCAAGAGGATTGTCGTGCTGGACCCACGATCCACGGTTCTGCTCGTGCAAGAAGGTCAGCGGAGCCGAGGCAACAAGGCGAGCTCCGGGCACCTTAATCAGGGCGACCGTTACGGCGAGACCGCAGAACTCTTCCCACGATCGCGCCTGCCACCGCCACAGGTCATCGCGCACTTGGTTGTGCGCGAGAAGCTCGATCCAAGCGTTCCAGACCCGGTGATACTTGACGTTCTGCTGCAGCACGAAGTTGGGCGTGACACCCGGCTCGGCCACTCGCACGCCTTTTGCCGCCAGATCCCTCGACAGCCGCCGGCACCGACGCCCGAACTCATCCACCTTTCTAGCCCGGCGGGTCCACCGCTTTACGCGGTTGCGTTCGAGGTATTCACGGGCAACCTGCTGCCCGAGTGCAGCGTATGCTCGAAGGACCCGGTTCTCTAGGGTATCGAAGTTCTCCTCCCGCGCGACAGCCAGGATGCGTTGGCGGTCGCCCGCACGCTCAGCAAGCGTTTCGCCGGGCTGTCTCACCAGCCAAGTCATCGCTCTTCGATCGAGCTCTTGCACTCGCGAGACGGGGATGTGCTGATGCGTCCGTCGCAGAATGCGTCGGGGTGCTCGATCGAGCTCGTCGAGTGTGCGCGCCAGGACCGCTGCATGCCGGACGATGATGTCCATCTGAGGTGGGATCACGTCATTGCGCGTACTCCAACGACGCCAGAGTTCCTCCCACAGCTCAGACGGGTCAGCGAGTGCACTCTCAACATCCCTGAGCCGATCCCAAACGGCCAGGGCGCGGAGCAATAAGCGGTGGGCAGCGATCTCGTCTGGCGTTTGTGGGTCGTGCTGGGTGCGCGGACGCTCCAGAGCGGAAGGCCACAGAACTCGCACATCGTGCCCGTTGTACGAAACCGAGAGGCCAGGCGCGCGTCGCAACGGTAACGGCAGTTGCAACAGAACCCGTCGGTCGTCCTGAAGCTGGAAACCCGGCGCTCTCTCCGCGGTGTCCGCGCGCCCATCGATCAGAACGTGACGGTGGTCGCTAGCATATAACCAAAGCCCTGATCGATGGCCCTCATCGATCACGACATGCGAGCCATCGATTGGTAAGGCAACCCGATGTCTGCGAGCCGCGAGAGCCCACGGTCGTTGCCAAATCTCAGCTGCGGCCACTCTCGCTACCCTTCGCGAGTTAGACCGCGCCAAACAAACAGACCGCTCCCGCTCACCTGCTTTTCTCTCAACTCGCCTAGACGGCGTGAGAAATCTTGGTCCGCGAGCTCGCCGCTGATCAGCGCCTCAAGGCGATCGAACGCACGCGCGTGGTTCTCAAGATCAATACCGCGCAACTTCGGAAGGATCCTGTATTCGATCTGGTCGACGAGCGGCTCGCGAACATCCAAGCCGCCATTCCCAGGGGCTGGGTAGTTAGCGACGTAAGCGAGTATCGAGTCGCGGAGGCGGTGACCAAACGGGCGGCCGCAATCCTCCATGATCTCGGCCAAACCGCTGATCACACGGTCTGCTGTTTCGCGGTTCGCCGTCGGGAGCGAGTCCCCAGGACGAACCCATGTGCGCCATGACTTGAAGGATTGAGCCTCATCCGAACGTTCGACATGCGTTGCGCCGGCTGGCTTGTTGAAGTCTTTGGGAGCCGCGAACTGCAGCACGTTGGCTCGATCAAGCACTTTATCGGAGAGGGCTTGGGTACTCTCATCGTCATTCATCGTCCCGGCAAACAGGACATTGTGCGACGGAAACAGCGAGAGGGTGCGCTTGAGTCCGCGAATGTCGACCGGGATCAGCGCGTCCTTCCGCTTGCGACTGTCTCCTGCTTCCGCAAAACGCGGCCGAACCTCAAGCCTGCTCAAGAACTCCGAGAAATAATACTCCACCCGGGCGAGGTTCATCTCATCGAGAAGGACGAGCGCCAAATGGTCGCTCCGGTCGTGCCCTGGATCGCGCAGTTCCGTGGAGGCATATGGGTCCATGTGGACGAGGAGGCGCGCGAGATCAGTCGCTCGATACTTTTTCTCGATGTAGTTATAGAAGCCGAGAAGATCTTGCGGACTGTCCCAACGGGGTTCCACTGCGATCTGCAGGAAATGGATGCCCATTGCCTCAGCGTAACGGCGCGGGAGCAAGCTCTTTCCAGTGCCCGACACGCCGGCGAGGACGGTGAGCTGGCTGTTATCGTTGATCTTGAGGGCTGTATGAAACGCGTGAACGGTGCGCCGACTGTACTCGAGCCGATGGTCCTTGAGATACTCCATCACTCCGTGCAGAGCCGTCTGCTCCTGTCGTGGCGTCCGCTGAAGAACCGCTGGTGCTTCCAGACATGTGGGCGTTCGAACGAGATCCTCGAGGAGAGCACTGGCTTCATCAGGCCCGGTTGATCCGGATTCAGCCGCGAGGCGCTCCTTACGGGCAACGAGGTGGTCTACCTCTTCGACAAGTTCGTCGCGGCGGGCCCGGTGCTGGACGATCTCAGCGCGGAGCTCCTGCCATTCGCTCTCCTGTTCCTCCAGCGACGTTCTGCGCTCTTCCAGGCTCTGAATCTCGGAAAGGAGGGTGTTACGGCGAACGGTCGCTCGCCCAAGCTCATCCTGTAGGCCTTCTGCTTCTGTGCGCGCGGTTCGCAGTCTTGCCTCGGTGTCTTGCAGCTCTTCCTGCTTGCTCGTGAGGGCGGCAAGCGCCTCTTCAACGCGACCGAGTTCAACCTGCAACGCAGCCATGTGCGCCTGGGAAGCTCGTGCAGTTTCGATCGCCTGCAAGGCAGCGTCACGCTCTGCTCTCAACGCTGGAAGTTTGGCATCAAGTGCAGTTAACTCCTGCGTGAGCTTTTCAAGCTCCCGGCGACCGTCAGCAATGCGCGCGGGATCCAGCTGCGTGTTGAGCTCGTCAAGTTCACGCTGCTTACTCGCCACCTCTTGTGAAACCGTCGCGAGCTCACCGGCGACGGCAGCGGCCTGTTGCTTAACCTCCTCAATCTCATGGCGGGCTGTCTCAAGCGACGCGAGTTCGACCTGTACCGCCTGACGTCGCTCCTCGAGCGCAGAAACCTCGGCGATCAGGCGGTCTCGGTCCTGGATTTTTTGTTCGACGACACTGAGTTCAGTACGTCGCTCCGCCAGGATTCTCTCTTCTTGGACTCTAAGCTCGCGCACATTCTCGAGGCGCGTTGCATCCGGGAGCCGGGCGCGGCGAATTTGGAATGCGGTCGCAATGCCGCTCATCATTAAGGCGAGCGCACTCATCGTCATCAGGGACGGGAACACAAGGCTTGAGGCTTCCACGGCGGTGTCCCCTAGTTCTTGTTAGGTTGCGGATTGTCGGGCGAAGGCGCGGTCGCTGGAGGGTCTCGCGGCTCCGCGCTCGCCTCTACCGATCGAGCCCGTGAGAGGCGGCGCTCCTCGCTGTCAATCTGCCGCCTCACCTCTTGGAGGCGATCTTCGACCAACCTCACCTCTCGCTCGGCTCGCTGGCGCTCACTCTCGGCGCGCTTGGCGGCAGTCTCGTCGACCGTAATGCCGGTCCGCATGCGTTCAAGCCGAGCCAGCTCGGCATGAAGCTCAGCGAGCTGCTTCTGTGATACGATCAGGTCGGATCGCACCTTAGTCAGGCTCGCCTCTGCTGCAGACCGTTCTGCCTCAGCGCGCTTCGCCACGGCATCGTCCAATTGAACACTGGCCCTTTGCCGCTCAACACGTGAGAGCTCCATCTGGAACTCCGTCAGCTGCTTCTGCGAGCTCGTCAGAGCGCCCTGAACCTTTGCAAGCGCGAGTTCTGCGTCGTTGCGAGCCGTCTCCGCTCTGCGCGCAGCCTCCTCATTGATCTGGGTCGTGGTACGCTGTTTTTCGAGCCGGGCGATCTCGGCTCGCATCTCCGCCACTTGTTTCTGCAAACTCGACAACTCCGCCTGCGCGGCGGCGCTTGCCTTATCGGCTTCGGCTCGGAGAGCTTCGGCCTTCCGCGCCGCTGCCTCATCGCTCTGAGCTGACGCACGCTGCTTCTCAATTCGCGCAAACTCCGCCTGAGCGTCCGCTAACTGGCGTTGCAACGCGCTCAGGTCGCCCTGGGCTTTGGCTAGCGCCCGCTCGGCATCTGCTCTGGCGGCCTCAGCGCGCCTTGCGGCAGCTTCGCTCCCGGCACCTGACGCGAGTTGAGCCTTCACTCCTTCAAGCTGCACGTTCAGGCGGGACAATTCTCCGGCCTTCTCCTGCCACTCTCGGAAGGCGCTATCCCGGTCGGCTTTAACCCTGGCGATATCGGTTACAGCTTTCTGTATGTCAGCAAGCTGACGGTTCGCAGCCTCTCTCTGCCCTGTAAGCGCATTGATGGCCGCAAGGAGCTCGTCACGCTGGCGCTCCAGGTTCGTCTTTTCATCCGCCAAACCGGCGCGAGCCTTGCGCAACCCTGCCTCTTCCGACTTGGCCGCTGCAATTTGCGCCCGAAGGCCCTCGAGCTCTGCTTGGAGTTTCGCCTCTTGCGATTCGGCATTCTTCCAGTCCCGAAAGGCCTGATCGCGATCGGCTTGAATGCGCCCAGCATCCGCGGCAGCCTTCTGCGCATCGTCTGCTTGGCGACGAGCTTGCGCCCTTCTCGTTTCGAGGCCGGTCAGTTCGGCGAGAATGGCATCCCGCTGAGCCTCCTTCGCCTCTACAGCGATCGCCCGCCGCTGCAGTTCCGTCTCACGCACCTCAATATTGTCCTGAGCGGCGGCAATCACTTGGAAGATTGCAGCGTTCAGTCCGATCACAGTGACGGTGAGTGCCGCAATGAGCACAAGCCACACGCGTCCTGACGCAGCTCTTGTAGTGTCGCTCACCTCAGCGCCCCCTGAGGGCGTGCTCAATTCTGTCAAGGCATGCCTCCATATTGTCCGCGAGCTCATGAACCCAGAAACGCAGCACCCGCCATCCGCGAGCTTGGAGTTCCGCGTCTCTGAGACGGTCACCGATTTTTCTGTTCCCGCTCTCGTCGGTGTGCCACTTGCGCCCGTCGACCTCGATGGCGAGCTTGGCACCCGACGGATCGAGGGCGAAGTCGAGATAGCGTGTTCCTACCGGATGTTGCGGAATGGGCGCCCAACCGCGCCCGCGCATGGCCGTGTCGAGCCGACGCTCCCACAGGCTGTCATGCTGCTGAGGACGTGGCGGTGACCATGGCGTTGTCGCGCGGTTCGCCAGGAACTCGATATGTCGGATGCGAGAGGACCGCGCGTATGCAAGGTCGCCGACAACGATACACAGGGCCCTAGCCCGGCTGACAGCAACGTTGAGGCGCCTTCGTTCCTTCTGCAGGAAGGTCCAAGCCGACTGAGGAGCGCTGGCCGCTAGCACGAGGGAGAACAGGACGACGTCGGCCTCGCCGCCCTGAAAGCGGTCCACGGTCGCGACGCGCAACGATAACTTCTCCTGCTCAGGCTTGGAAAGCTTCGTATCGATGACTTGCTGGAGTTTCGCGACTTGAGCGTTGAAGGGTGAGATAACCCCGACGCTGCCGACAAAGTCGTGGTCCTGCGCGAACTGTTTGAGCAGCGCAGCGATCCGCTCGGCCTCAGCGAGGTTGACGAGTCCTCCATCGCTCCGCGCGGCATGGCCAGTCACATCGTCCCAGGCGAGACCAGCCCGATAGTCTCCAGGAGCTCGGAAGCTCTCTTCGGGACGCCGCCCTATCAGCCGGCCTCCATAGAAGTCCTCGTTGAGATAGGCGACGATTGCCGGCGCGGACCGAAACTGGTCGGCGAGGAACTTCCTGACTGCGATCGGCCGTCGTTCACTGAAGTCAAAGAGAGAATTGCAACTCTGTGCGATCGAGGCGCGCCCTGCTTGGGGTATTCCGATGCCGTCCATAAGCGCATGCTCGGCCGCTGTGCTTAAGGGCGGGATGAATCGCAGTTGCATTGGATCGCCCACGACGACGGCCTGGCGTGCACGGGCCATCAATGGAAGCGCGGAAGCGATATCGCACTGGCTGGCTTCATCGAAGATGACGTAATCAAACAGCCCGGCGTGGAGCGGAATGCGCGCAGGCGCCGACAAGGTACTGACCGCCCATACAGGTCGCAGGCGAGCAACCGCGCGCGCATCATCCATCGTCAACTTGCGCGAACTCCGGACCTTCTGAAACTTCAGCTCTCGCTCCCGTTCTGACAACTGGCGCCACTCGGCATCCGAAGGGCTTGTGACAGAGGCTGCGAGTCGTGGAAGGAAGCTACGGAGGCGCGTAGCGAGGGACTGGAGTTCGGTTTCGAGCACCTCAACCGCTAGTACCGGGCGGTGCGGAAGGCGCGCTAATTGCTGACGAAGCATTTCGACGCGGTGTTCCACATCAGCAATGGATGCACGCTCTGGCAATGGCGTTGTGAGAGGTTCACTTGCCCGGTAGAGGCGCGTCCTCAGGAACGACAGGAACCGGCTAAGGGGTGGACGCTTGCGCGCGGGACTGATCTCTGCATTCGCCTGACTGAAGAAATTCAACCGTTCTGTTGCGTCTGACAGCGCAAGGTGAAGTTCGTTGAGTTCGCGTGTATGAGCCCGGTCTCGTTTGAGGTCGCGTGCCTTCGAGATGATCTTCTGCCGCTCTTCCTCATGCGGCTCGCCGCGCTGACGCTGGACATCGCTGTGAGCGAGCTCCGTCAGCGCATCAAGGAAGCTCGTGTCCCGTTCGCCGTCGGCATCGCGCGCGCGCGTGAGCAAGGGGGAGTCGGGAACCAGCTCCTTCAGTCGGCGTTCAACTTCATCCACAGCTTGGTGGTTCTTGGCCGCGAAGAGGACCGTCTTCCCGCTGACAACCGCGGTGAGGATCAGAGACAGGATGACCTGGCTCTTGCCAGTGCCAGGGGGCCCCTGAATGACTGTCAGTGGCATACGGAGCGCGGCATCGGCCGCCTCGATTTGACTGTCCGTCAGCGCCGTTCCGGAGACGATCGCAGGATACTCCTCGCCCGCTGACCTAGCGTTCTCGCCAAGGATCGCGCCGAGGGCCGTCGAGGCGAGAACTTCGGATGGCCAGGAGCGCAACGCCTCGAGATCCTCAGCCGCCCCTTTGGTGAAGGTGCCGTCTTCGGGCAGGAAAAATCCAACTGCGTTCCGCAGCCCAGTCCCCGACAGTGTAAGGACCTCCGCTGGTTCCGTTGGGCGTAAGGCTGCGCCGCCCAGCGTTGCAAGGGCGTGGCGCATCCGGTCACCGACGGCCGCAAGATCTCCCTCTTCCCCCTCAGGTAACAGCCTTTCGAGTAGAGTGGCTTCGTTCCACGTCGAATGGCGGCGGACCTCACGGATCCATGCTGGATTGACAGATGGCTGCAGGTCTCGTGGTGCAACGACGAGGTCTGGTCCTTCGATCGTCCAGTCAACTGCAAGAATGAGCCCTGGAACCAGCGCGGTGCCTTCAGGTCCGGGAAAAAGAGAGATCGGCCAACCTACGGCGGCGGTTTTGACTGTTCGTCTGGCTAACGCCTCGCGCAATGTGGCAGGCAACGCGTCCATGCGGACTCGCATCTCCGCGTCGGTCCACCACCGCCCGAATGGGCGGATGAGCTGCCAAACACTGCCGTGGCGGTCAGCGTACTCCTCTATCGATCCACGAGGATCGGCTCTTTGAGTGGCTGCATAGTAGGCAAGTAACGCGTCCGAACTGGGGAGCGCGGCATCCGCAGTGGAGTCGCTGCTGATGCGCTCAGGTCGGCGCAACTGCGGTCTGCAGACCACAGGGACAGCGTTGAGGCCTTCACTCGCAAAGGCGGCTCCCCCTCGCCCCTGACCTGCTTCAGAACGGCCCGGCGCTGAACGAGCGGCCGCACGCCATCGTCCATATGTGTCGCGAACGACCTCACCTTTTTCCGAAAGCGTCACAAGACTTGCGAGCAGTTCAGTCCCCTGCACGCGAAGTCCTGAACTCCTTAGCCTCCAGACGAGCTGGTCGTCGGTCGCTCCCCGAGGAAAAAGAGACAGCACCTCCCGAATCGTATGATCGAGCAACCGAGCCTCGGCACGTACAATTAGTTAAGCAAGCGATCTTCCTATCCAGCCTAAGTTGCACAGGTTTACAAGTCTTTTCGCGGGTCTGATCAGTGACGCCTATGGACGCACGGATTGAGGCCCTACCTGCGGTCGCCTCAGGCGGATCCTTTTCGCTCAGAAAGGCTGTTCGCAGCTTCCGCTGCGTCAACACTTCTTTCTTTGTTATCAATCACGCAGCTCGCACGAACACTACTACTTGCGCTACTGTGTCAGCGCTCGGAGAGCGCACCATCCTGTGCAAAGCTGATCGTGACGACAATGATTGAAGGATACCGGAACCGGGCTTTTCACTGTTCCTGAGCAAGCTCGAAGTACCAAGCCACATCGCGTCGCCACGCGGACAGTGCCTGCTGTGCCTCCGAGCGTCTGTCTTCCTGATCTTCGAAAAAGGTAGCTGCAGCAATCTTGTAAGGAAAATCGATCTCTTCGGGGTTTGCGACTTCTCCTGCGACCCTCGCCCTGAGTGAAGCTTCGTGCTTCGAGACGAGTTCGAGCAGGAGCAGAGAGGGCGAATCGTCGTGGCGACAGCTGATCATCATCGCCTGAGGTGGGTGTGACCCGTCAGCAGCTCCGAAGTTCGCAGAGTAGGTGATGACCAGTTCGTCCGGCTGATATGCTGCAATACACGCTCTCGCCAGTGCATCCCTATCGGCTTGTTTCTCTTTGCCAGTAGCGACGAAGATCCACACGTAACTTCTTTTTTTGAAAAAGACGATGTTCGGGTATCCCTTGTAGAACGCCGTCAGTCGTTCGATAGCTTCAAGTGCGTATTGGGTGAGTGCACCGTCGTGCTGATCGATCCAGGCATTCTGGGCGGCTGAGATTGATTTCATAAGGAGGCCGCGTTCGTTGCGAGTGGTCGTAGATTCGGCTGCAAAGACTAGCGGACCCGGCCAAGAAAGAGGAGTAATTCGCATCGTCCGATGAAGGGGCGCTCTTGGTGCCCCTCTTTACCCGATACGGCGCCCCAGAATGCGGCTACCAGTACCTCGCCACGCGGCTCGCACGGTGCAGGGCCTTGGCAGGAATCTGGGCGACCTTGGCGGTTGGGTGCTGCAATCACCCGAAAAGGCGGTAAAGTAAGGGCAGCAGGGACTGGGTCCGACGCGGTTTGCGAACCTCAGGTCATTCTAGCCGCACCTTTAGAATAGCGGCAGCGATGCGGAAGAGGCCGGGCCAGACGCGACTGAAATGCTAGCGGGGCCGAGATTGATTTAACGCACCTGCTGCGACTGGGACGCGTTCTCGCTCAGCCGCAAAGACGACATGTCCTACGGTCTAGAGGGAGTGTGGCGGAAGGACAGTTTCCGCAACAAAGGTTCGAGGTGGGCTGATCCGCTGTTTTCCGCTGCAGCGAGGAAAGCTAACGCACCCTAGGAATGAGCCATAAGGGCCGGTTCTTTCGACAAGCCATCCATCGCTACAGGCAGAACATTTGGGAAGAACGGCCCCACAACGGCAAAGCGACTGACCTGTAGCAGGGTCGGGAACGGGCATGTCATCGCCGCAGAGGGGGCAGGCCGGCATCGACGTATGACACAGCCGGAAGTGCTCACACATGAAGCGCTTCCTTCCCGCATCGGTTACCATGGGGACCATACGGCCACCGCAGGACAGGCATCGGTGAGCCTCGGCGGACCCACCAGAAAGAGAGACGGCGCCATAGGCCTCGTCCTCGAGGAGTTCGGTGACAAATGCGGAAGCCTGGGACCGCGAAGCGAGCAGCGTTACGGTCTTCCTCGCCCTAGTCAATGCAACATAGAACACGCGGCGCTCCTCAGCATGGGCGTATGTCTCAGAGTCGGGAAGAACAATTGTGAGGATCGGATCATCGACAATCTCGGAGGGAAAACCGTTTCGACCACGGTTCGCGCGCAGAACAACGACATGATCAGCCTCTAGGCCTTTGGAAGCGTGAACCGTCTTGAAACTAATGCTTAGGTTGCGGAACGCCGTTTGAAGAGTCGGAAGGTTGTCCGGCTGAATATACCGGTATCTCCCGAGCAGCATGACCGAGGTAGTGTGACCGTCTTGCGGCGAACGTTCTGAAATGTCTGTCAGAACCTTGTGCAGCGCCTTGCCCTCATCCGCTTTCGCAACCCAGGCCACGCGCACGACCGCTTCGTCGGTCGATGTTAACGCGATGACCTGCTTCTCGATCTGAGAAGGATTCTTCAGCACGAAGGCACGTGCGGCGCGGGCAATCTTGTCAACAGAACGGAATGTCCTTCCAAGATCGACCGTGCGGTGCACTCCTTGGGTCCCAGCAAAGGTTCCGCCAAACTCGGTTTGGAAATTTCGCATGAGGTGAATGTCCGAGCCGGCAAAGCGATATATCGACTGCCAATCGTCTCCGACGGCGAAAATGCGTGCGTCCGAATGCTGACGCATCAGCGCCTTCAGAAGGCGCGCACGACCCACCGAAATGTCCTGAAACTCGTCCACGAGCAGATGTCGAAATGGCGAACGGTAGCGACCTTCTTCAACGAGGAGTGTCGCCCGAAGAATCATATCCTCGAAATCGATACGGCTTCCGAGCCGAGCCTGATACTCGTTGTACACGAGTTCGAAGATCTGCAGGAACGCGCGCCCACGTGGGCCCATCTTCAACCGATCGCTGCGCTCCTCGGCCTCTGGGAGCGTGTACCCAATGCTCTTGAAGTGGCGCAGAAAGGTGCCAATCAACATTGTGAATGGATCAATCTGCCCAAGCTCTTGCAAGCGCTCGAAGAACTTCTCGGGCTCGATTGGCCTGAGTTCAACGTGTTGCTCAAGCTTCTGGGCGAGACTCTCGAGAAGGCGCCCTTCAGTCCTCTCCCAGCTAAACGTCTCAATCAGAACAGTACCATGCTCCGCATGGACGGCCCGCTTCCACTCCATGCCCGCAAGGTATTCCTCACGGTCCACATGCGGGGCCGTCATCAGGTACTCGTGACCGTCTTCTGACTTTGCCTTTCGGACACCGAAATGCTCGATGTAGATACCGCTCTCGTTCAGCCGAAAATCTGGCGTGTATCTTCTGCGACCGCCCGTTGACGTCTCGAACTCATAATCTGGTTCGTACTCATAAGCGATGCCATTCAGGTACAGCCAGTTAGCGATCTCTAGCTCCTCGAAGCTCTTGACGAGCTCGCCTTGGAGAGTGCGCAGATCTTGGGACTCAACATAGAGGTAGTACTCGTGCAGATTCTCGAAATCCCACATGCTCCGGTAGACCTTCGAGAACTCACTGAACCATCTCACGAGTAGCGAGGCTGCACCTGGAACACCGGTGCTGACATCAAGGAGGATGGACCGGACTAGCGCACCGAAGGCGGCATCGTCAGTTGCATGAGGGGCAAGCGCGGGCTTCGCGCCCTCGACCTCGCCAATGATGCCGTAGGCTAGAGCGTGGAACGTGCGGACCGGGACGGGCTGCCCACATCGTTCTTCGATGCGAACGGACATCTCCTCGGCCGCGTCCTTGGCGAAGGCGACGAGTAGGATCTCGTCCGGCTTGCGGATGCCCTTTTCCATCAGGTAAGCGGCCTTTGCCGTGATAACGCTCGTTTTGCCTGAGCCGGCGCCTGCCAGGACAAGCGTTGCGTCCTCATCCACGACAACCGACAGACGCTGCTCTGCAGTGAGGGGGTTCTTTTCGATCGCGTCGAAGAACGGAGCCATTGCGACAAGCTCTTTCTCCACAAAGGCTTCTATCGACCTTTCCCTGAAGCGCACGGGATCGTCGGCAAACGCGATGATCAGTTCGGCCTTTTGCCGGAAGTCGTCGGGAAGTGCAGCGTGAGGCAGTCGCTTCAGGAGCGATGACGCTAGTGTCGCTGCGTCGCGCAGAACTGGCTCGGTGATACACGCCGCAGGGTAATGGTCCGCGCGTGCTATGCAGCTGATGGCGTCTACAACGAAATCAATTGATCCCTTCTGCCGTTGAACGAGATCGAGGTGAAAACGCTGCCAAGCATCATTGGCTGACGAAACGAAGGCCGCGGCCCTGGCGTGATTGATCCCCGACAGCATCGGGCTGTCAGCTCCAGAAGAGGGAACCCGGACAACGGCACCGAGGTAGCCCTTGGTGACGTTTAGCGGTTCAGCGATGTCTGCATACGTGAGCTGACGCGGCCGTCGTCCTAACACGTGAATGCCGTTCTCATCATGTCGCAAAGAGGACGTGGTGTCGCCCGCAAGGCTTAGCAAAATACCCGCGAGGGGGCGCCGCTCAATCTGCATTAGTGACTTCTAGGCATGAAGTGGCGCTGCGTGGAGAACCTGCATTGAAGGCCCAATTGGTGTGGGGTCCTCTGCAATCCCTCTCGGCTCCCCTGCCTTGCCGTCTCGTCCGGCATGGAAGCGACAAGATCGATGGTAGCGCGAGTACTGCCATTCGCCCCCCATAAACTTTAACTTCCCGCTGTATTCGGGCTTGCTCGCGAAGCTTCAGCCTTCATTGGCGCCAGTCAAGCGCCCGACACCCCTAAAACCGTTGGGATGGCTCCTTTCCCCGCATGCCTTAACGAAAAGGCGCCACATGTTGATGCTCTGCCCGTCGCTTTCGCGGTTGAGGATCGCTCTGACCTCTATTGCTACAGGCCGGCGGCTTTCTCAGCTGCCGCTACAAGTCCGGGTTCGGCTCCTACAAGGATGGCCCTGGCGACCCGCATTGCGGTGCGCGATCCGGCGGCCTTGGCGATGATGGCTACGGCCACCGCATCCGGCGTCCTGCCAAGCGACTGAGCGAGCTTCACTACCTCCTGGAGCGCCGCGATTTTGGCTATGGCGCTCCGAGCTGCCGGCAACTGCGATGGGAGACTTCCCGCCACAAGGCTATTCGCGTCCCGGTCCCACGCCAGTTGCTGCGCGACCAGGCGGACATCCACGGAGACGGCGCCAGTGCGCGCTTGTGGCCCGGCCGCGATCCTGCCTATCCGGCGTGTAAGACGCGCGAGCGCGTCGTCGACGTCGTCCCCGACGGGGAGGTCGTCTCCTCTCTTACCCGCTGCCAGCGACGTGGGAGAGGCGATGGACCGGGCCAGCAGGGACAGGCGGCGACGCGCGGGCATCACCTGCTGGGACGTAGGGACTGACATTGCTGCGAGGTTCGGCATGGGTGCTGCAAGAACAGCCGCTCTGAGATGCGCACTCGCCGGGGCGGCAAGCGCAATCTTGCGGGTGGCGGGGATGCCTTCGACGGCAGCGCCGGCCTCGTCCACGAGGACGATGGACGTGAGATGGGTGACAAGGCCCTCATCTTCCGCCAGAGCCGCCGCCTCGTCCTTGCTCATGCCCGCGAGGGCGAGCGACGCAGCGTAAGCCGCCACATTCGCCGCGATCCCCTCGCGGGCGGGGGTATCCGTCCCTGCCTCAGCCCACTCGGCTTCAATCCGAACGCCACCAATCGTGCGCCCGACGACCTTTGGCGCGCCCGTGACCGGCACCACCGGCGAAGCAACGCCCCGCATTGCACCGACCGCCGCCAGCAGGGCAAGATCCGCGTCGCCTCCGCGGACCACGAACATCTGCCCGCCCGACATCGCCGCGAGGTAACCCACGTTCACCTCGAGGGCATCCTCGCCGACGAGGACGACGGTGAAGCGGGCCCCTGTCGCCAGGGCAGCCTGCACGTCGATCTGCCCCCAGCTCTTGCCATCGGTAACGAGGAGGACGTTGGCCTCGCGGCGCGAGGCTGTGACCGTCGTGATCGCGGTTGGCAGCTCCGTGCCGCCGTTGTCGAAAGAACAGGTGCGGACGAGGTCCTCGAGCTTATCACCAGTGACGCGGCCGATCCGACGGCAGGCATTGGAAAACGTCCACAGCCCGATCTGGTCCCGAGCCGTAAACCGCTGCCGCGCAGCCGCTATCAGGCCGGCCCGCACGACGTCCCATTTGCTGACGGGAGCCTCGTCATCCGCGGACGCTGGCTCGAGCATGGAGCCGGAGACGTCCACGAGCACCTCGGCGTTGAGGGCGGCAGCGCCGGATGCCGCCGGGGTGAGGGTGAGCGTCACCGCGCTGCCATGAGCGGCACGCCCCTGAAGCGGCGTGAGGTCGACACCGACGAGTTCAAGATCAATTGGGCGATCGAGGGCGACCGAGGTGCGGCCGTCGACCAGCGTCCGTCCACGGACGAGCACGGTGCCGGACGAGGTGGAGACGCTCAGCCTGGCGGTGTCGACAGGTCCGCCTGTGAGCACCGCGTCGGATTCCGGCAGCGGGATCTGACCGTAGACCTGGCCCACGGTGACCGGGATTCGCAGGTTCCAGGAACCGTCGGCCTGGGAGAAGGGCATCACGAAGGTCGCCGCGACCTCGATCTCGGCCCCCGGCGCGACATTGGCGACCGAGATCATGTGCAGACCGCGCAGCAGCTCCTCGTGGAGGACGGCGGCCTTGCCGCGGTCAATGGCGTCCTCGTAGGTTTCGCGGGCCTGCGCCTTTGCGGCAGCCTTGCCGGTGAGGGTTCGCGCGCCGACCTTCGTCACAAGGTTGGTGACCACCGCCTCGAAGGGCACCGGAAAGGTCATCGTGGCTTCAATGGGGTCACCTTCGTCGTTGCGGAAGAGCCGGGTCACAGTCACAACCGCAAGGCCGCCCTCGATCGCGATGGCGTAGTCGGTACGCTTCAACGGGATCGGGCGCGCGACTGTCCTTGCGGTGATGAACTCTTCCAGGAGCCCCGGCTCGGCGTGCTTGGTCATTTCTTGGTTCCCCTCTTCCCTTGCATCACGACTTCGTCCTTCCCGACACGCGTCGTGAGGTCCGCGCGAAGCTTCTCCAGCACCGCTTCTACATCGAGCCGTTGCAGCGCATGCGCCGCAATCCGCAGCTCCACCCCATCCGCCGGTTGGAGAATCATCTCCTCCGGCTGGGCATCTGGCTTCGCCAGCTCGGCGCGGATCACGTCCAGGGAAGCGACTCCCCTCGACTTCAGGTCGGCGTAGCGGCGCAGCGCTTCGACATGGCGCTCATCGTAGGTCGCGGCGCGCGTCGCGCCCTCAGGCGGTGGCACGACGCCCTCCGAGATCAAGTAGCGGATGAGGCGGGCTGGATGCCCCGTAGCCTCCTCGAGTTCCCGCATATTCACGTCGCACCTCGCGATTGCAACAGCAGACTGTCGCAAAATCGGGGTGCGGTCAACCCTTTTTGACAGCTGACTGTCGAAATAAAGGAATCAAATCGCGCGGCGGGGCATTCTTGACCGCCTGCTGTATTCGGTCTCGGGCTCGAGACTAACACTGAAATGGAGAGAGCTGAGGTGCGAGCCGGCTAGTAACAGGAGCGGGAACCACGGACCTCCCTTCGATGTATAGAGAGGGAATATGCGTCACTTGAGAACACGGAACTGCTGGGGTTCAGACGTGTTGCTGATGGTTGCAGCGGTGATCCTCACGAAAACTTCGGAGACACCAAAGTCACGCAGGTTCTCCTCAATTTTCAGAGGCTTCTCATCGGGGTGGATCGGTCAGCGACAATGATGGGAAGCGGTCCCACTCACTGTTGAGGGCACCTAATCTGAGTAGTTGGAGATCTGCTTCCTCACTTTCAGCTCAAGATCTGCTGTTTTGTGAACAGCTCAGGGGTCGTTGGCGTCTCCGACCGCCGCTATCTTCCACAACAGGCAGCTCATCAGCGCGTCGCCTGGCGGCAGAACGTATCGCCGATAAAGGCTTGGCGAGGTCCTGCCGTGGGTTCCCACGAATGTTCAGTGGCAATACGATTCCCGACTCAAGAAACAGGCGCTCAACTTCCCACGGTCTCTCCGTCGCAACCCAAGTGACGTGCGCGTGTTGGGCAATCCAGTTGTCGAGGACGCGTTCGCCGGGGTTGGTGAATGTGTAGCGCCCGCCGCTTCCCACTCGCCTTAGAGCAATGCCTAGTTGGTCTGCCAAAAGGCACCCCAAGGTCAGCCTGAGGGTCGATCCAGCCGCGTTGCCGCTGTAATGGGTTCTGATCCGCGTTCGGAGTGATTGGCGGCTTGGGAGCGTTCCGTTCATGGGGGGCTCCTTCGGGGAAATCCCAACATAGAGAAGCGCTCTCCCTCCGAGCTGGTGACACCCCATCGTATCGATCCCATTTGGTATCTGGTCAAAGTACCAGGCGTAAACGCCAGGGGTCTTTGGGGTTGGGGCTGGCCTGGCGAGGACTTCGCTGCGCGAGTAGAGAACCTTCGGAGCAAGAAGCTGATTGGCGGGCATACTCTCTCTCACGTGAGAATCTCTGAACGAAAGTCAGCTTTCATTCGCGACTAGTCGAGTACAGAGATGTCAGACCTGCGAAGCTGGTCGCTGACTTCTCAACGGAGCTTATGCGCGCGCACCGCTTCGATTCGGTTCGTTGGACAGAACCGGGACGGGAACATGGGTTATCCAATTGAGCTACCGCAGCAAGCGGGGGAACTGATAGCTCGAGCGATTGACCTCCAGTCGACGGAGAGCGGGGAGCGGGCAGAGCCCTGTCATCTTCACCGTTCTGCCGGGTGAGCGACGCACCAACTTCTAGCCGTATCCGAGCTGATCGAGAAATCGGGTAATCCAGGCAGCGTCTTCTCCGGTCCGATCCATAATACGCCGCGCGAAGTAGTGGACATCGGTACATGGCATTGGTACACAGCACCAGTTCGGCAGCGCTTCAACTCTTTGATTTTCTTGGCTTTACAACGGTTTGCGGACAGTCTCCCCCTCTCCGCCATCGTTGTTCTAGAACATGCCAATGGTCAGAACTGACGTGCCGAGTGCCCTTTTTGTCCCGCCGAAGGCTTAGCCGGTGCGCAGAGGGTCGGTCATGCGTGTCGATCGTGCCTCCCCTCAGAGGCCTTGGCGCGTGAGGCTGGGGGAGCGCAAGCCTACTCTGTGTTTGGCTAAACCGCCCGCGGTCCAGAGCCTTCGAGATCCGCCAGGATCGGGCAGTCCGGGCGGTGGTTGCCCTGGCAATGGGCGGCGAGGTGCTTGAGCGTGTCGACCATGCCCTGCATCTCGGCGATCCGGGCTTCCAGATCCGCGATGTGACGGGCGGTGATCGCCTTCACCTCGCGGCTCGGCCGGTCCGCGTTGCGCCACAGGCCGAGCAGTTGCGTGATCTCCGCGACCGAGAAGCCTAAGGACCGCGCGCGCTTGATGAAACGAAGATCATGGACGTCCCGCTCGTCGAAATCCCGATAGGTGTTCTCCCGGCGCGCCGCCTTGTTCAGGAGGCCGTTGGTCTCGTAGTAGCGGATCATCTTGGCGGAGACGCCTGACGCCTCCGCGGCCTTGCCGATGTTCATCGCGTTCGCTCCTATTCCGCAGGCGCGAGCCGCAGCTCGCCCTCGCTCACGGCCTGGTCCCGCGACGGCGCCCGGAAGGCCCTCAGCCGCAGGGCGTTGGTGAGAACGCTCACGCTCGACAGCGCCATGGCGGGGCCCGCCACCATGGGCGAGAGCAGGATGCCGAAGACAGGGTAGAGCGCCCCTGCCGCAACCGGGATCAGAACGACATTGTAGCCGAAGGCCCAGACGAGGTTCTGGCGGATGTTGCGCAAGGTGGCCCTCGACAGCGCGATCGCGTTCGGCACGCCCTGCAGGTCACCGGACATCAGCACCACGTCGGCACTCTCGATCGCGATATCCGTACCCGTGCCGATGGCAAGGCCCACATCCGCCTGGGCGAGCGCAGGCGCGTCGTTGATGCCGTCTCCGACGAAGGCCACCCGGGCCGCGCCGCCCCCCTGAAGGCGCTTCACGATAGCGGCCTTGTCGGTGGGCAGAACCTCCGCGACGACCTCGTCGATGCCGAGCTTGCCTGCGATGGCCTCGGCGGTGCGCCGATTGTCGCCGGTGATCATGACGACCTTCGCGCCGAACTCGCGCAGGGCGCGAATGGCGGCGGGCGTGGTCTCCTTGAGCGGATCGGCCACCGCGACGATCCCGGCGAGCCGTCCCTCGACGGCAGCATAGAGCGGCGTCTTGCCTTCGTCGCCCAAGCGAGCAGCAGCATCGGCAAAGGGCGAGACGTCGAGGCCGAGCTTGCGCATGAGCCGATCGGCCCCGACCGCAATGCTGCGGCCATCCGCGACGGCCTTCACCCCGAAACCCGGCTCCGCCTCGAAGGCGGTGGGCTCGGCGAGGGTCAGGCCTCGGCCGCGGGCCGCGTCGACGATCGCTGCGGCGACCGGGTGCTCGGACCGGTTCTCGACGGAGGCGACGAGGCGCAGAACCTCGTCCGCCTCGAAGCCGGGACGCACCTCGAGATCCGTGAGTTCGGGGCGGCCTCGGGTCAGGGTGCCGGTCTTGTCGACGGCCACGATGGCGGCGTCCCGAAGCGCCTGAAGCGCTTCGGGACGCCGGAACAGGATGCCGAACTCCACCGCCTTGCCGGTGCCGACCATGATCGAGGTCGGGGTTGCAAGGCCCATGGCGCAGGGGCACGCGACGATGAGCACCGCCACCGCGTTCACGAGAGCGTAGGACAGCGCCGGCGACGGACCGAAGACGAGCCAGGCCGCGAAGGTGATGAGCGCAAGCCCGATCACGGCCGGGACGAACCATAGGGTGACCTTGTCGACCACCGCCTGGATCGGCAGCTTGGACCCTTGAGCCGCTTCGACGGTGCGGACGATCTGCGCCAGCAGGGTATCGCCACCGACCTTCGTGGCCCGTAAGCGGAAGGCCCCCATGCCGTTGACCGTGCCGCCCACCACCACGTCGCCGACCTCCTTGCGGGCTGGCACCGGCTCCCCGGTGATCATGGCCTCGTCTACGTAGGAGGAACCTTCGACCACCTCGCCGTCCACCGGCACCTTGTCGCCAGGGCGGACCACGAGAACGTCCCCGGGCCGCACGGCTTCGATGGCGACCTCGACCTCCTGCCCGCTTCGGATCACGCGCGCACCCTTCGCCTGCAGGGTCATGAGGCGGCGGATGGCCTCGCTGGTCTCGCCCTTGGCCCTGGCCTCGAACCGGCGCCCCAGCAGGATCAGGGTCACGATGACGGCGCCTGCCTCGTAGTAGGTGTGGGCCGTGCCCTCGGGCAGGAGCCCCGGCGCGAAGGTGGCGAACACGGAATATCCGTAGGCTGCCGCCGTGCCGAGGGCCACGAGCGAGTTCATGTCGGGAGCGCGCCGCCACAGGGCGGGCCAGCCCTTGAGGTGAAAGCGCAGGCCTGGACCGAACAGAACCAAGGTGGCGAGCACCAGGGACAGTAGCCGCACGGTGTCCATGCCGAGAGCCGCGTGCAAAGCGTCATGGATCGTGACCGACCAGTGCGCGCCCATCTCCAGGACGAGAAGCGGCAGCGTACCGAGGCTCGCCACGATGGCGGAGCGCTGCAGCGAGGCCAGGTCGGCTTCGCGGGCCGTACGCTCGCGGTCGATCTGCCCGGCCCCGGTCTCGGCCCGCTCCGCCGCGTAGCCGGTCTCCTCGACGGCCCGGACGAGCGCGCCGGTGACGTCGCCGAAGGCACGCACGAAGGCGCGCTCGTTCGCAAGGTTCACCGACACCTCGACGACGCCGGGCACCCCCTTGAGGGCCCGCTCAACCCGTCCCACGCACGACGCGCAGGTCATGCCGCGGATCGTGAGTTCGACCATCTGCTCGGCAGGTTCGTAACCCACTTCGCGGATCGCCTCGGCCACGGCGGCGACGTTCGCCGTCCCGGGCCGGAAGCGCACCTGCGCTCGCTCCGTCGCGAGGTTGACGGAGGCCTCGACAACTCCCTCGACCGCCCCGATCGCACGCTCGACCCGTCCGACGCAGGAGGCGCAGGTCATCCCGCTCACCGGAATGTCGACAGCGCTTAAGTCTTGCCGCATGGGCCTGTGGGCCGCCATAGCCATCTCCTTTCGTCTCGATGGCCTCTCTTCTAGACCTTCCCATCATGGAAAGGTCAACATCGCAATGGCGCCCCGGTCGAGCGATCGCGACCGAGGCCAAAGAGGCGCTTGACCTTCCAACTGTTGGAAGCTGGATAAGGTGCCTTTCCCAGTCCCAGTCTGAAGGAGTTCACATGCTGAAGACCTTGACCCTCATCGCCCTCCTCGCCGGGCTGCCCGCGGCCTCATGGGCGCAAGGAGCCCATCATGGCGTCCACGGCGGGCATGCGGGCCATGGCGCCGCACCGGCTGCCGCCGACACGCCCGCCACCAAGGCGTTCCGGGACATCAACGCCCGGATGCACAAGGACATGGACATCCCCTACACGAACGATGTCGACGTGGACTTCGTGCGCGGCATGATCCCGCACCACCAGGGGGCCGTCGAGATGGCGAAGGTGGCTCTCCAGCACTCGAAAGACCCCGAGATCCGCAAGCTCGCGGAGGCGGTCATCAAGGCTCAGGAAACCGAGATTGCCCAGATGAACGCAATCCTGAAGCGGAAAAGCGTCGCCCCGTAGTCCGGAGCGGAGGCTCGCCCAGGTTCACTCGCTCTTGTCTTGCAAACCGCTTACGCGAGGATCATCCTCATGCACGACGGGATTGGGCCTGGCGTGGGGCGCACCATGCTTGGCACGGAGGTCGTGCCGGACTGAACGACGCTCCGATGCTGACCCGGCAATTCCCTGAATGCCGCAGATTGAACCGATCACAACATCGCGGGTCACCGCGTGGGCCCGGCCCCAACACAGACTGGAACGTCATGACCTTTCCTGCCACACGTCGCACATTCCTGCTGGGCTTCGGCGCCGCCGCTCTCACCGGGTCCTCAGCCACCGCTTGGGCGCAGGGCCGCCTCCCGAAGGTCGTCGTGACGAAGGACCCCACCTGCGGCTGTTGCGGTGCCTGGGCCGATCACATGCGGGTCGCCGGCTTTCCGGTCGAGGTGGTCGAGAGCGGCGAGGTCAACCGGCTCAAGGTCCGCCTCGGGGTCCCACGGGATCTCGCGTCCTGCCACACGGCTGAGGTCGGCGGTTACGTTCTCGAAGGCCATGTTCCGGCGGCGGAAGTGAAGCGGCTGCTGGCGGAACGGCCTCAAGGCCGAGGTCTTGCAGTGCCCGGGATGCCGATGGGGTCCCCCGGCATGGAGATGGACGGCATGGCCGATCCCTACGAGGTCGTGCTGTTCGGCCCCTCCGGCACCAGAACCTTCGCCCGCTACGAGGGCAGCCGGGCCCTTTGACACAGTGCCATCGGTTGCCACATGGCGACGCCCGGCGCGACGCTCGGAGCTGGGGCTGTGAGCCGGCCCGTACCGCAGCGGTATCAGCCATTGTTCCTAGCCAAATTCTCCCAAACCTCACCGCTCGTTAAGAGGATTTGCAGCAGCGCTGCCTAATCTCGTTCCCGAAAAGATCGACAGGGAAACGAGATGAACGACGAACTTGGGATCGAGGAGCGCCTGCGCTTTCTTCAGATCGAGCCGCAGACCCGCTCGGATCTCCAGGCGGTCTGGACGCTGATCGGCCCGGCCCTGCCCGCCGTGCTCGAGCGCTTCTATCAGCACATCAAGGCCGTGCCCGCTCTGGCGCAGCTCATCGGCCAGCAGCAGCCCCGGCTCGTGGCGGCGCAAAGCGATCATTGGGCCCGCCTGTTCAGCGGCAAGTTCGACGCGGATTATGTTTCGAGCATTCGCAAGATCGGCCTTATTCACCACAAGATCGGCCTGGAGCCTCGCTGGTATATCGGCGGCTACTCCTTCGTGATGGCCGAGTTGATCCGGCACCTGACCTCCAAGCACCGTTTCAGCGGCCATGCGCTCGGCCGCCAGATCGAGACGCTCACCCGTGCGGTCATGCTCGACATGGATTTCGCGATCTCCGTCTACCAGGACGTGCTCCTGGAGGAGCGGCAGAAGCGCGGGAAGGTGCTGTCCGATGCCATCGCGACCTTCTCGACCGCCGTCGAGGCAACGCTGAAGGTCTCGGGCGAAGCCAGCGAGGCACTGGCGGGAAGTGCCAGGACCCTGGAGGGCACCACGGGTCAGGCGACGAGCCTTGCCTCGGAGGTGAGCCGCTCCGCCGAGCAGACCTCCGGCAACATGCAGGCCGGGGCGGCGGCGACCGAGGAACTCGCCACCTCCGTTCGCGAGATCGGGGGACAGGCCGCGCGGTCTGCGGACGTGGCCCGGAAAGCCGTCGAGGTGGCCCAGCGGACGAAGGCTTCCGTCGCAGGCCTCTCTGAGCAGGCCCAGCAGATCGGACAGGTGGTCGACCTCATCAACCAGATCGCCAGCCAGACGAACCTTCTGGCCCTCAACGCCACCATCGAGGCCGCTCGGGCCGGGGCCATGGGCAAAGGCTTCGCGGTGGTGGCGAGCGAGGTGAAGGAATTGGCGGGCCAGACCGCGAAAGCCACCACCGAGATCGGCGGGCGGATCACGGCGGTTCAGGCGGCCACGCACCAGAGCGCGACCGACATCCAGGAGATCGCCAGCATCATCGACGAGGTGAGCGGCATCGCGGTGGCGATCGCAGCGGCGGTGGAGGAGCAGTCGGCCGTCACGGCGGAACTGGCCGAGACCCTGCAGCAGACCGCCCGCGGAACCCAGGACGTCGCCCGGAGCACCGCGATGCTCAGCGACTCTACCGCCTCCGCCTCGGAAGCGGCGCAGCAGGCGGATGAGGCACGTCTCACCCTCGTCCAGCAGCTCTCGCGCCTGCGAGACGACATCGGCACGTTCCTGCAGGCGGCGAAAGCGGCTTGACGGCGAGGTGACCGGAAAGCCGGGCGACCGCCGCCTTTGGGGGTACCCGCCGCATCGAGAGCCTTGAGCGACTCGGTGCGGCGAACGCGCATGAGCGTCATCCAGGCCAGCAAACGGCGCCGCAGCCGGTCGGCCCGACATCCGCGTGTGTTCGGAGATCGCACGGTGGCGGGACAGCAAGACGCGAGCCAGCGTGCAGGCCGTACCCGATCAGCAACCCTTAACCATCTGTCTGGACAGGGTTTCGGTAATGCTTCCCCATCGTCAACGTTAAGCGAAATTTTAAGGTCTTCTACCTACATTTCACACGAACGCCACGTTGTTTTCTCTCCGCCTGCCGTCCGGATCCTTCATGCTCAGCCTGTTCACCCGCAAGCCCAGCGACACGGACGATAAGCTCGCAGCCCTCGACCGGTCGCAGGCGGTGATCGAGTTCGCCCTCGACGGCACGATCCTGACGGCCAATGCCAATTTCCTCGCAACCCTCGGCTACACGCTCCCTGAGATCCAGGGCCAGCATCATCGGCTCTTCGTCGAGCCGAGTTTGCGGGACAGCCCCGACTATGCGGCGTTCTGGCGGCGGCTGAAAGCAGGCGAGTTTCAATCCGCGCGCTACAAGCGCATCGGCAAGGGTGGCCGCGAGGTGTGGATCGAGGCGACCTACAACCCGATCCTCGGTCCTGATGGGCTGCCATACAAGATCGTGAAATTCGCGATCGACATCACCGGGCAGATGCGCGAGCAGGCCGACCTCAAGAGCCAAGCCGAGGCGATCCGCCGGTCGCAGGCCGTGATCTCGTTCGACCTCGACGGCACGATCCTCGACGCCAACGACAATTTCCTGGCCGCCATGGGCTATGCCTTGCGGGAGATCGAAGGCCGCCACCACAGCATGTTCGTCGAGGCCGCGTTCGCCGTCACATCCGAATATGCGGATTTCTGGCGGCGCCTGAAGGCCGGCGAGTACCAAGCTGCCCAGTACAAGCGGATCGGCAAGGGCGGCCGGGAGGTCTGGATCGAGGCCTCCTACAATCCGATCCTCGACCCAAGCGGGCAGCCCTACAAGATCATCAAGATCGCGACGGACGTGACCCGGCAGGCGCAGCTCATGATTAAGCTGCACCAGATGGTCAGCGAGATCGAAGCCGGGGTCGGGCAGTCCACGGGCGAGTCGAACAGCGCCGACGAGGCTGCGGCTCAGACCTCGCGCAATGTCGAGGTGATGGCGGGAGCCGCCGAGGAACTCGCCGAGTCCCTCAACGTCCTGGCGCAGGGCATGGCCGAGTCGCGGCAGGCGACGGATCTGGCAGCCGCCCAGACTCAGGAGGCCGAGGGCTTCACCACCAAGCTCGCCAGTGCCGCCGCGTCCATGGGCGGAATCGTCGACCTCATCAAGCACATCGCAGGGCAGATCAATCTCCTGGCGCTCAATGCCACCATCGAGGCCGCCCGCGCGGGCGAGGCGGGCCGCGGCTTCGCGGTGGTCGCCACGGAGGTGAAGGGACTCGCCTCCCAGGCAGCCCGTGCGACGGAGCAGATCACAGGTGAGATCGCCGACGTTCAGCGCGTCTCCGACGGGGTGGTCAGTTCTCTATCCAAGATCACCGGGTCCGTGGGCCTGATGCGTGATCAGGTGGTCCGCGCAGCAACAGCCGTCGAGCAGCAGAGCGCCGTCACGCGCGAGTTGTCCGCCAACATGCAAGGAACCTCGGAGGCTGTGACCCGGATCTCGCAGAGCATCGGCGGCATCGCGAAGGGTCTGGGCCAGGTCTCAAAAGCGGCCGAGATGACGAAGGCGGCTGCAGGCGATCTCGCCGCTTGAAGAACCGCAACTCTTTCTCGACCGGTTGTTTCACGGGCGTGGCGCGCTGATCGTCCTGCGTTGACGAGGGCTTCGGGCCCGCCACATCGATTCGCAGTCTTCCTGAGGGGGCGAAGTCGCACGTGCTCCATGCCAGCAGCCTCCTTGGAGGTCGGCCGAGAGCTTGCTCGAAAGACAGGGGTCAGCGTGCTGTCGAGCCTCACGGTCGCCACGGCAGCGTACGTATTACTACCCATGCCGTTACCGGATTTAACGCACCGTTTACGAACAAATGTGATTCTACGTGATGTCGACGTGATTTGCGCCTGCCGTGGCGCTTCGGTCGCCCTGGAGCACCCTCATGCGCATCTTCTCGCGCGCAGTCAGCGACGCGGAGGCGAAGCTCGCCGCCCTCGATAAATCCGTCGGCATCATCGAGCTTGATCTCGATGGACATGTGATCACCGCCAACGAGAACCTGCTCTCGGTGGTCGGCTATACGCTCGATGAGATCAAGGGCAAGCACCACAGCACGTTCGTCGAACCTCCCTATCGCGAGAGCCAGGAGTACAAGGATTTCTGGACCCGGATGCGCCGCGGAGAATTCGAGGCTGGCCGCTACAAGCGGGTGGGCAAGGGTGGCAAGGAAATCTGGATCGAGGCCACCTACAATCCCGTCCTTGATCGCGACGGCAAGCCCCTGAAAATCGTCAAGTTCGCCACCGACATCACGAAGCAGATGCAGGACCAGGCCGACCTGAGAGGACAGGTGGAGGCCATCGGCAAATCCCAGGCTGTGATCTCGTTCGACCTGAACGGCACCATCCTCGAAGCGAATGCCAACTTCCTTCAGGCGCTAGGCTACACCCTGCCCGAGATCCAGGGCCGCCATCACAGCATGTTCGTGGACGACACGACCCGCAACAGCCCGGACTACGCCGCGTTCTGGAACAGGCTGAAGGCCGGCGAGTACCAGGCGGCTCAGTACAAACGCATCGGCAAGGGCGGCCGCGAGGTCTGGATTCAGGCCTCCTACAACCCGATCTTCGATGCGAATGGTCGCCCCTACAAGGTGGTCAAATACGCCACCGACATCACCGAGCAGGTTCAGCTGCTCAACAACCTGCGGCGGATGATCGACAAGAATTTCGGCGAGATCGACAGGGCGATTCAGGAATCGGCGGACGAGTCCAATGCGGCGACGCGCGCTGCGGGCGAGACCTCGGGCAATGTGCGCACGATGGCGGCAGCCGCCGAGGAACTTGCCGCCTCCGTGGCGGAGATCGCGCAGAGCATGGCACAGTCGCGCACCGCGACTGCGGCGGCCACCAAGCAGGCCCATGACGCGGGGGAGTTCACGACCAAACTCGCCCAGGCAGCTGAAGCCATGGGTGGGATCGTCGATCTCATCAAGAACATCGCGGGCCAGATCAACCTTCTCGCCTTGAACGCGACCATCGAAGCGGCCCGGGCCGGCGAGGCGGGACGAGGCTTTGCCGTGGTGGCGACGGAGGTGAAGAGCCTTGCGGCTCAAGCCGCCAAGGCAACGGAGCAGATCACGGGCGAAATCAACGCCGTCCAGACGGTGTCGACGGGTGTGGTGGACGCCCTGAAAGCCATCGCCACATCCGTCAGCACCATGCAGGACCACGCGGTCTCGACAGCCGCGGCTGTCGAAGAGCAGAGCGTGGTCACCCAGGAGATGGCGAGCAACATGCAGTCGACGGCCGAGGCCGTGGCCCGCATCTCCGGCAGCATCGAAACGATCTCGTCCGCCATCACCCGCGTCGATCAGGCGGTCGGCACCACCAAGGAAGCCGCACGGGTGCTTGCGCGATGAAGGGGGCACGGTGGTACGCCAGATGGACGGTGGGCCCACCTTCCGTAGAACCGATCCCTGCACGAATGGGGAGCCGGCCTGCGTTTTGACCCACGTCCGGGCCTGCCTGTCTCGGCATAGGCCTGATCGACAGGTGGCGCACCCGACACGATTCGAACGTGTGACCTTTGCCTTCGGAGGGCAAAAACATGGGATGACACACGCCGCCACCACCCGGCATCGGCACTGATTTGTAACGATAATTTCGCCGCTTTCCGACAATCTCCCGACCGGCTACGCTGCACTCCTGTAGCCCCGCTGTAGCCCTGGAGAGGCGCCGTGCCGAAGCTGAACTTGTCTGCCATCAAGGCGGCCCCTACCCGCTCTGGACGGTACACGCTCTGGGATTCTGAGTTAAAGGGGTTTGGCGTGCGGGTGAACGTTGACGGCACCAAGACCTACCTTCTTAAATACGTCTTCAGCGGCCGGCAACGCTGGCACACGATCGGAAGGCACGGCTCGCCTTGGACGCCCGAAACGGCGCGCCTTGAAGCACTCAAGCTTCTCCGTTCGGCACGAAGCGGGCTCGATCCCGCTGAAGAGCGACGTCGCAGCGCAGCCCAAACGGTGACAGTTTCGCAATTATGCGATCAGTACCTCGCGGCAGCCAGGGCAGGCCAGCTGCTCACCAAATTCGACGAACCCAAGAAGGCATCCACCCTAGTCACGGACGCAAGTCGAATAGAACGACACATCAAGCCTCTGCTCGGGTCGAAACGCGTGCGGGATGTCACGCCGGATGACATCGAGGCATTCCTGCACGATGTCGCCTCCGGAAAAACTGCAGCTGACGTCAAAACGCGCTCGCGTGGTCGGGCGATCGTGAAAGGGGGACGCGGAACGGCAACCCGAACCGTCGGGTTATTGGGCAGCATTCTTTCGTTCGCGGTCAAGAGACGCTTGCGGACCGATAATCCGGTCAGAGGCGTTCAACGGTTCAAGGATCGAAGGAACGAGCGCTTCTTATCAGATGCGGAGATGCAGCGGCTGGGCGCGGTGCTGAACGAGAGTGAAGCGGTTTGGACTGCTTACGGGGAGGAACACGCAGACTGGCTGAGGCGCGGGAAGGTTGGCCCCTCGCCTCGCCTTGCATCGAATGCAGAGGATCCTTTCGCCATTGCAGCACTTCGAATGCTTCTTCTCACCGGCGCAAGGAAGTCGGAAGTGCTCAAGCTCCGCTGGCAGGAAGTGGATCTCGAACACGGCTACCTGCGCCTAGAAGCCAGCAAGACCGGAATGAAGGTGGTCCCGCTCGGGCAGGCCGCACTCCAAGTCCTCATGGATTTGCCGAGGATAGAGCACAACCCGTATGTGTTCGTGGGCAGTCGGCCGGGACAACCTCTCGTTGGGCTGCCCAAAATCTGGGAGAGGATACGGCGGCGGGCCAACATCGAAGATTGTCGCTTGCATGACCTACGACATTCCTTTGCGAGTGCGGGAGCCGCTGCGGGCAGTAGCTTGCTTTTGATCGGCGCACTGTTGGGGCATCGCGACCCTAAAACGACCCTCAGGTATGCTCACGTCGCTTACGATCCGGCAAAAGCCGCCGCGGATCAGATATCCGGACGGATCGCGATGAGGATTAGCAAGTGAGGCTCAACCGTTAGCTCCGCTGTGACCCTGAACTGACAACTTCCGCCGGCGGCGTTGCCGGATGTTTTTCCGGCGGAGTATGGTTGCCTGATGCAAGAGGAACGCTGGCGACTCGCCGTCGCGGCTACAGGCATCGGTACCTGGGAGGTCGACGGCGCCACGGGCACGCACCACTGGTCACCGGAATTTCGGTCGATCTGCGGTCTGCCTGCGCATGCGACCGCGGATGAGGCCGTTTTCCGGTCCCTCATCCACCCGGATGACCACGATTGGGTCGACGCCCTATACCAGCGAGCATACGACCCGACGGGCGCGGGCTCCTACAACGCAGAATTCAGGATCGTGCGGGCCAATGATGGTCTCGAACGATGGGTTCTCGCCCGTGGGCGGGTTTGGTTTGACGAGGGTGACGATCCGGTTCGCGGAACGGGCATTTTGCTTGACGTGACGGAGCAGCGCAGAACCAAGGAGGCGCTGGAGGAAAGCGAGGAGCGTTATCGTCTTGCCGTCGCTTCGTTTCATGGCGCCGTCTACGAAACAGATCTTGTCAACGCCCACGCCTACCGAGCACCCCAGGCGTACGAGATGCTTGGCGTCGCCCCTTCCGAGGGCGAGCCGACACGAGAATGGTGGCACAGGCGCATCCACCCTGCCGACCAGGAGGGCTTCCGCGAAGCGGTTCATGAGGCCATGCGGCTCGACGGCAATCCCATCGATGTGGAATACCGCATCCGGCACGAGTCGGGAGAGTGGATCTGGGTGTGGCATCGGGGAACGACACTGTTCCAAGACGGCGAGCCTCGGAAGTTAGTCGGTGCCTTTCTCGATGTGACCGCCCGTAAGCAAGCGGAAGATGCCCTGCTGGCACGCCGACGCGAGCTGGAAACTGTGCTCGACACTGTACCGGCTGCGGTCTGGTTCACATACGACCCTGACGCAAGGCACGTGGTCCAGAACCGCCACGCCGCTGTTCTGACGCAGGGGCGTCGTGAAAATTTTCTTAATCCCGACGACCTGCCGGACCGGCTCCATCTGGTCAAAGCGGATCGAAAGCTTCCGCGGAGCGACTACCCCCTGGAACGGGCCCTCCGCGGGGAGGCCGTTGTCGATGACGAATATGATCTCGCGTTTCCTAACGGGTCTCGAAGAACCCTCCTCGTGAATGCAGCCAGGCTCTTCGGCGAGAATGGGAAGGTTGGCGCGGTCTCAGTGGCTCTGGATATTACCGAGCGCAGGAGGAGCGAGGAGGAGAGACAGCTCCTCGTCCACGAACTTAACCATCGGGTTAAGAACACACTGGCGACCGTTCAATCCATGGCAGCCCAGGCTCTCCGTTCCAGCGATGGCAACGCTCAGGCTCGCGAAGCTCTGACCAGTCGCCTCCTCGCGTTGTCCCGAGCCCATGACCTTCTGACTCGCGAAAGCTGGGATGGAGCTGCACTGAGCGATATCGTACAGGATGTGCTTAGCATGCACGACCGACCGGACATGTCCCGCATTCGAGCCGTGGGGCCAAGGGTGCGCTTAGAACCGCAGGCATCTCTCGCCTGCGCGATGGCTCTGCACGAACTGGCCACCAACGCTATCAAGCATGGAGCCTTGTCTGATGCTCGCGGCAGGGTGGAACTTGAATGGGACATCCATAACGTTTCGTCCGAAGAGTTTCGCATCAGCGTTCGCTGGTCCGAGAAGGATGGACCTATCGTCGTGCCCCCCACCCGCAAAGGATTTGGATCACGGCTTCTGGAGCGCTCATTCGCCAACATCCCAGGCGGACAGCTAGAACTTCGGTTCGACCCAGGCGGGGTTACCTGTTCTTTTGATGTGCCGATTGGGGCAAAGGCGGGGCCGATGACATGATGAAAGGGCGCTGGAGCCGGCCCTCAAATTGAACGATCACAGCTTGGCGCTAGTAGGTCTGACCGCCTGTTTTCGGTTCTCATTACCGGAGGTAACAGCTTTCTCAGCGGTGAAGGCGGTGGACAGTGTCATGTCGTGCGAGCCCGACTGGCTGGTGCTCGGGATCTCGGCAGAGACCTTCTGGGACAGCTAGCGCTCCGGCCCGCCAGGAATCCCGGCTTCTGACTTGAGTTCGTGCGGCCTTGGCGTTTTCCTGCACGAACCGGAGAAACTCCAACTCGATGAGGTGCGAATGCACGGGTACCTCGCGAGCCATGCCCGTCTTGATCTCCCCGAGTCGAGACGTCCATGCGGCTGATGGCGGGTCGGCGGAGCTGAAGCCCTCTTGCCCGTGATAGATCGCTCAGATTGTCTTCAATTCGCCCGCAAACTGTTCAGACTTTCAGGATAGTCAGCCCAAAGCACCTGCTGCGATGGGTTCACCATGTTCTTTGTCCCACGGTTCACGTCAGCTGCCCGCCGCAGCCTCAAGGATGAGAGCGGCGCAACGGCCATCGAGTACGGGCTCATCGCAGGCATCATGGGTGCGGGGCTCCTCGCGAGCATGCCGCTTTTAGGCGATGCGCTTGAGAGTGCATACGACCAGACTGGAAAGCAGCTCGCCAGCAGCTCGTCGGGCACATCGTCCGGAGGCGGGACGGGTGGCTCGTCGAGCGGAGGTGGATCACCCAGTCAGACGGGTGGAACGGGCACAGGTGGCGGCACGAGCGGCTCGGGTTCGGGTGGCACGGGCGGGACGGGGGGCACCGGCAGCTCAGGCTCGGGTGGGACAGGCAGCTCAACGGGCACGGGGTCGACGGGCTCGGGCCCTGGAAGCACCGGATCGACTGGCGGCACGGGCACTGGCTCGACGAGTGGAACGGGTACTAGCTCGTCCAGCGGCACGGGCGGGTCTGGCAGCACCGGCACTGGAACGAGCGGAGGGGGGACCCCCGTTGTGCCGATCGATTGCAGCGGCAACAACAAGAAGAAGCCCGAATGCGGCGGCAACGGAAAGTAGTCGCCTTCCTGCGCGCTACCCCGTCCTTCCTCGACGAGCCGCCAGCAGTTTCTCGCTGCCCGGCACGTGTTTAACCCTCTACTACAGTCGAGCTGATGTGCCCGCGGCGAGATTGATGTATGTTGCAGGCTGCAGCTTGGCGCTAGGGGTGCCGTGACACCGGTGGAGATCATCACCTTGTGCGTTGCGCTCGCACTCGTCTGGCCGGCGAGCGGCTTGGTGGCCCGTCTTTGGGCACAAGCCGGTGGTTGGCTGAACGAGGGCACGAGGCCGGACGGTGGGTCCTAGGCCCGCGGCGGCGCATCGGAATGCAAGGGCGTCGTTGATGGTGATCGGGAGCTTCGTTGTTGTGCTGGTCGCTACGATGGCCGCGCTGGGCTGGGTAGCCGAGGCCGCTGCCGTGCTCACGGCTGCCTCGGTCGTCGTTGTCGTGTCTCGGCTGGAGCGCGCCGGTCGAGCCGATAAGGGGACTGAGTAGCGTGTCGCCCTGGACCATGGCCGTCCTGCCTTTCTGAGCGCCACCAGGGTTCGGCTCTGGACCTTAGTACGCAATCTTCATCCCGAGCGCGGGCGGCCTGGCACTGGGCTGGGGTACCGGGGCGCTTTACACAGCCGCCTCACGCCTCAAACTGGCACCATCGGCTTAGAGACCATGGAGAAGCCCCAGCACCACCGAGGCAAACGCAGTCGAAAACGTCTACTGTTCAACGCTGGTCGGGCGTTTGCATTCCGATGCTCGCTCCACCCGCCGAAGAACCATCACGAAGGCCCAAACTCACCGGCGATAAATACCTCCTTTCCAACTCACGTCGCACTCACGGCGCCCCCGCACGAGTGACCCCCGGCTTTGATGCGGATCACCTCGCCGATTTGAGTTCCGCTGATCGTTCCAACGACTTTGACTTTCGCAACAGGATCAGCGGTCAGCACTCTGACCCTTGCCAAAACGGGATGGTTCGAGCCGCCATGGGCAAGGTAGCGAGGATTGCACTACTTTCGAACTGGAGCCCACGGCATGCGAAAGCATCGCCGTGCTGGGCTATCAGCAGGATCAAGACAAGCAGGACGGGCGCTGGTCGGGCAGGTCAGCTATTCCACCGGGCGTAGACGATCTCGACGTAGCCCGCGATGGCTCCAGCGCTGATCCCGTCCGCCAGGGCGGCTGCCGGGTAGGCCGGGAACACGAACCACCAAAGGCCGGCCGTTCCGACTGCCGTGACCACCAAATGCAGCGCAATGAACCCAGTCAGGCCAAGCCCGGCAAGGGCCACGCCGAGGCGCCACCCGAACCCGGTCATCCCATGGTCTTCTCATGTGGCATCGCTCCTGTCGACGAGAGTGCGGCTAGGCTCAACCTGTGTCGGCAACTAGCCCCTGCACCCCTCAGGCGCGCTTGACCTCCCCTAAACGGCCCCGGTGGAGACACGAAAATGGGCTTGCCACACGGGAGCACCGTCATGGTGACGGATGGTGCCTATGTCTAGCCAATCCGATCCACGCTGCACCAAGGTGGCCTGGGCCGGCTCTGGGACGGAGACTGGAGATTCGCGAAGGTAAGGTTCTGCTATGGCGTGCCGCGGCGCGTTGCGAGGGAACTCTGAGGCCGACGACGCCAGGCGATGGAATCCCAGGTCTTCGTTCAGCCCGGCCAGATAGCAGGCGAAGTCGTGCGTGGTCGCTCTCCTGGCCCGGTCCTCGGTTTCGAGGCGCCTGATCGTGGACGCGTCGTGCTTGCCCGGCCAAACGGCTGGTCCTTGTCCGTGCCGGCGGCCCGGAAGGCGGCGACCTGCTGCGGCGGCACGTCGCCTTCACGGCGATGATTGCGATCTGCCGCTCCACGCCTTCGAGCGCCCTGCGGCCTCCCCAAATCGCCTGTTAAACGATCGACTCGATCGGGTCACGTTTCACGTTGGTCGGCGGCTCCTTTGCACGCATGACGGGAGCCGCCCAGCGAACGCCGTTGGCAATGACGTGCTGAACGGTCTCATTGTAATATGTTGGGAAGGTCTCGTGTCCGGGGCGGAAGTAGAAGATGCGTCCGCGCCCGCGGGTGTAGCAGCATCCGCTCCTGAACACCTCACCTCCTTGAAACCAGCTCAGAAAGATCAACTCGTCGGGCGCGGGAACTTCGAATGGCTCCCCGTACATCTCTTCCTTTTCGATTTCAAAATATCGCCCAAGGCCCTGGGCAATGGGATGTTCGGGCTGCACGACCCAGATCCGCTCGCGTTCACCGTCCTCACGCCAGTTCACCGTGCAAGCCGTTCCCATCAGGCGTTTGAACACCTTCGAAAAATGGCCGGAATGCAGCACAACGAGACCCATGCCGGCGAGTACCCGTGCCTGCACACGGGCCACAACTGCATCTGACACATCGTCGTGCTTTTTGTGCCCCCACCAGATCAGCACATCAGTCTGATCCAGTACGTCTTCGGTGAGCCCGTGGTCTGGTTGATCAAGGGTCGCGGTCCTAACAGGCGCGAACCCGCGCTGCTGAAGCGCCTCGGCGAGCACGGTGTGGATCCCTTCCGGGTAGATGGACCCGACCTTCGGATTGTTGCGCTCGTGCCAGTACTCGTTCCAGATCGTGATGCTCAGCTGTTGTACCATGTCTGTATCCATTGTCGGAGGTGGGGATAGGCAGATTATTTCAGCGCGCCGGCGGTGAGTCCGCTCACGATGCGCCTTTGCAGCAGCATGAAGATGACGATGACAGGGGTGACAAAGACGCTCGCGAAAGCCATGGCGTTCGTCCAGTCCGAGTAATCCGCACCCACGAAGCCGTAGAGCCCGACAGTTGCGGGCTGCAACTCTTTCCGGTTGAGGAGTGAGATCGCGTAAACGAACTCACCATAGGCCAGGATAAACACGAGCGTGCCGACAACGATGTAGCCGATCCGGGCGAGCGGAAGCGTGACGCTGAAGAAAGCTTTTAAGCGTGAGCATCCATCGACCCTCGCAGCCTCCTCCAGTTCCGTTGGGATCTGGGCGAAAGTCGTCCTCAGCATGATCACCGCGAATGGCAACGTCTTGGTGGTCGTCGCCAGGATTACGGCCGTCATCGTGTTGATCAGATCGACCTGCCGGAAGATGACGAACATCGGAGTCGCGAGCAAAGGCGGCGGCAGAACCTGCGAGAGCATGATGCCAATCAGCATGGCATCCATCCAGAACGATCTGACCCGGGCGAGAGCGTAAGCCGCTCCGGTGGCAAGAAAGAGCGTCAGTGCCGTTACGCCTGCCGCGATGATGAGACTGTTGCCAAGATAGCGAGCCATGTTCTCGCGGGTGAAGATCCACGCATAGGCTGCCAGACTCGGGAGAGCCGGCACCAGCGTCGGCGGGCTCGCGTTCAACTCCGACGATGTCTTGAGACTGGATGCGTACATCCAGTAGATCGGAAACAGATAGAAAGCTGCGATCCCGAGCCCGAAGGTGAGAAGGATCCAGCGACGCGGGCCGACGACAAGGTCGTTCATCACGGTCTCCTAGACGCGCTTCTCGGCCCGGACGCTTCGCACATAGACGAGCGCCACCAGAAAAACGACGATGAGCATGAGCGTCGAGATCGCAGCGCCGCCGGCGAAGTCGAAAACCTCGAAAGACAGGCGGTACGACCACACTGGGAAGATGTTGCTGGAATCGACCGGCCCACCATGGGTCATCGTCCAGATCAGATCGAAGGCCCGCATTGTGTAGATGGTCGAGAGCGCAACGAGGGCGTAAAGAGTAGGCCGAAGTAGCGGGAAGGTGATGGAGAAGAATCGGCGCAGCGGCCCTGCCCCGTCGAGGGCCGCCGCTTCGTAAAGCTCCCGCGGGATGGCAGCCAGTCCTGCTGCAATCAGGATCATGTTAAAAGGCAGGCCGAACCAGACATTCGCCATGGTGGTGGCGATGAGGGACGTGCTCGGATCAGACAGCCAGTAGACCGGGCTCGAGATGATGCCGATGCTTTGGAGAGCGTAGTTGAGGATGCCGTTGTCGGAAGCGAGCATCCATTTCCAAATGGCCCCGATGACGAGCGGCGGTAGCATCCAGCCGGCCAGAACCAAACCGCGTAGGAAGCTCGCTCCCGGAAATCGCTGCTGGAAGAACAAGGCGACGCCCAATCCGCCGAGGCATTGCAGCGCTACGTTGATGACGACGAAGATGACGGTGTTGGACAGTACCGTTGGAAACAACGGGTCGCTGAAAATTCGCCTGTAGTTGTCCAAGCCAACCCAGGGGCGGTCGAAGGTGCGCAGGTTCGCAACATTGACGTCCTGCAAACTCATCACGACGTTGTAAACGACCGGGTACCCGATAAAGGCCAGCAAGTAGAGAGCCGTCGCCGCTACCATGAAGGGCCAGATCGCATTCGAATCGAGGAGACGGTCGACTTGGCGGCGCCGCATCATGACGGGCACAGCCTCCGGCTTCAGCGTCGTGATGAGGTTTGTCGCCATGCCGATCTCCACTGGGAGACCCGTCCGGCTCAGGTCCGGACGGATGCAGGTTGAGACGAGTGCTTCGCGCCCTAGAAGCCGTCGATCGGGCTTTTCTCCAGGATCGGCTTCACCACGGTCGAAGCCCGCTCCAGCGCTTCTGCAGGCGTCGCACGGCCCGTCAGGGATGTCTGGATTGCCGTCTGGAGCGCAGCGGAGATCTGCGGCCACGAGGGATGCGGCCCGCGAGCTTTCGCGGATTCCATCTGCTTACGGAAGACCTGATAGGCCTGAGGATTGCTCGGGTTCTCGATCGTGATGTTGGTCACCGGCGGGAGCCGGCCACCGCTCCAGGCCTGCTTTAACTGATCGGATTCTGACATGAACTCGATCACCTTGAAGGCGAGGTCCCGGTTCTTCGCGCCTTTCGGAATGCCCCATACGTAACCACCGAGGGCCGAAGCCTCGATGTTCTTGCCCTCACGGACTGGAAGGGGCGCCACACGCCACTCGAACTTGGCGTCCTTGTCCATCCGCTGAAGTTCCCACGGACCGCTGATCACCATGGCCGATCCACCCGACAGGAAGGCGCTCGTCATTTCAAACTGCCGCTTGACGAGAGCGTCGCGGGAGGCGTGCCCATTCTTCACAAGGTCAGACCACAAGGTCAGCGCGGCAACCGCGTCGGCCGAGGTCAGATCGCGAAGATTGCCACCCGACTGCTGAAGGAAAGGCAGCCATTGAAACGTCCCCTCCTCCGTTTGGATGGCCGAGAAGCCCATCCCATAGACATTCTTGGACGGGTCGGTCAGCTTCGCAGCCACCTCCTTCAACTCGGCCCAGGTGCGGGGCGGCTTGTCGGGATCAAGGCCTTTCGCCCGGAACATGTCCGCGTTGTAGTAGAGCGCGAGAGTGTTGGCCTCGCCTGGAACAGCATATTGGCGGCCCTGCCACACGGTGGTGTTCCAGCTCCCTTGGAAATAGCTCTCCTTCTTGACGACCTGAGAGCCTTTCACGAGATCGGTGAGATCTTCGAGGGCGCCCTGGCTGGCAAAGCTGGCGACCACCGGATTGTCGATGGTGATAAGGTCCGGCACATCGCCGGTGGCGATGCCCTTGATGAGCTGCTGCGACAGCTGGCCGAACGGGATAAACTTCTGATCAATCGGGCTTGCAGGGTTCGCTTTGTCCCATTTCGTCATATTGACGAGGCCAGGCTCTGTCGGCTGACCGAAGATATGCCAAACGACGACTTTCTGCTGGGCCGCGGCAGCGCCGCTCATAAACACCGTGGCGAGGGCCGCGGCCAGACCTGTTTTCAGTGCTTGCCTCATTGTGGTTTCCTCCGCTTCATTGGTAAGATTGGCTTCCTTCTTTTTGCCTCAACGCTGCTCTCAGCGTCAGCGTTGGATCCTGCTAGTGAAGTTTGTTGAGGGACCTCCCGGATTGCGCATCGAACATGTGGAGGCGGTGAGGTTCGTATCGGAGAAACACCTCATCGCCGGGAACACCGCGGAAGCGGTCGCGCTGGTTCACAGTCACCGGGATGCCGTCAATCTCGCAGATGACGTGCGTGTCCACGCCTGTAGGCTCCACTTCCATAACCTTCGCCCTCATCCCGTCTCCCGCGGGAGCAAAAGCGATGTGTTCGGGCCGGATGCCGAGAACGACCCTCATGCCTGCAGACGCTGCGTGGCCCAGTGAGCCTGCAAACGGCACGACCATACCACTCATTGTTTGCAGGCCGTCGGACACAAGGATGCCCTCAACAAAGTTCATAGCTGGCGAGCCGATGAAGCTCGCCACGAACACATTCGCGGGTGCATCATAAAGCGTCTCGGGTGGGCCCTGCTGCTCAATCCGACCTTGATTCATGACAACGATCCGGTCGGCCATCGTCATGGCTTCGACCTGGTCGTGTGTGACGTAGATGCTCGTGCTGGAAAGCCGCCGGTGCAGCAGCTTGATCTCGGTCCGCATCTGCACGCGCAGCTTGGCGTCCAAATTCGAGAGCGGCTCATCGAAGAGGAAGAGGCGCGGGTCGCGAACGATGGCCCGACCCATGGCTACGCGCTGGCGCTGACCGCCTGAGAGCTGACCCGGCAGGCGTGCTAGAAAAGGCACTAAGTTGAGTGTCTTGGCAGCCCCTTGCACCTTTTCATCTATGAGCCGAGCCGCCGTTTTTCGCAGCCTGAGACCGAAGCTCATGTTCTCGGTCACGGTCATATGAGGATAGAGAGCGTAGTTCTGGAACACCATCGCGACGTCACGGTGCATCGGTGGCGTCGCGTTGATCCGCTCCGATCCGATGAAAGCATCTCCACCGCTGATGGTCTCCAAGCCGGCGATCATCCGCAACAGGGTCGACTTCCCGCAACCCGATGGTCCGACGAGCGTAACGAATTCCCGGTCGTCGATCTGCAAATCGAGATCCGGAATGACCTCCACGGAGCCGTACCGCTTGCTCACACGTCTCAAGGTGACTGAAGCCATCAGCGTTGTCCTGGTAGGCCGCTGCGCAAAGCGCCATCGGCAGGCTCAAGGGTTACTCATTCTTCCACTATGCGCTCGGACGTTCAGCTCAGACCTTCCGGGGCCCCGGGGATGGGAATACGCTTGTGAGTTTTGGCGCTCTCGATGGCCGCGATCACCATGGCAAGGCTCTTGATGTTCTCGGACCCAACGGTCTCGGGTACGCCGCCCGTGCGAACCGCCTCCACGAAGTCCCTGATCACGCCTTCATGGCCACCAATACGCGCCCGAGGATCGAGGGCGGGGACCGCAATATCCTGTAGTTCCCGAAGGAGGCTGTCACCGTCCGCCTCACACTGGGCGGTGAAGCCGTCATACCCGTCCCACTTGAGCGTACCGCGCTCTCCAACGACCCGCCACTCGCTCTCCCAGCTTGTTCGATGGCCCTGTGCGCACCAGCTCCCTCGATAAGTGTAGGTCACGTCACCTTGGAACTCGAACAGCGCAAAAGCACTCGCTCCATGAGCGTACCAAGACCCTTGGGGATTGGCCTCATGGCAGTAAACGGCCTGAGGTGCCGATCCGATGATGTAACGGGCCGCATCAAAGGTGTGGATTGCCATGTCGAGGAGAAGGACATTCTCCATAGCCTCGCGGAAGCCGCCGAAGTGAGGCGCCAGGAAGAAATCGGTATGGACGCTCGTCACCTCTCCGATCGCGCCACTCTCAAGGAATGATCGGATCCGCCGCACGCCTTCCGTGTAACGGCGGTTCTGGACCACGGCGTGAATGCGGCCAGCCTGACGAGCATCTCGAACGAGGGATTGAGCCTGATCGAGGGAGGCCGCCATGGGCTTCTCGCTCAAGACATGGCAACCGTGAGCGAAGGCCGTGCGGACCACCTCGAAACGCGCATTCGGCACGACGATGTCAAAGACGAGCTGAGGTTTGGTTTGGGCGAGCACCGCGTCGAGGTCGGATCCGACGACCGAACCGGTGAGGCCGAACTCATCGGCCCGCTCCCGAGCCCGAGATGGATCGATGTCCACCAATCCCGCGATGGCGAGCCCCTCGACGCGCGAGGCTGCTTCGAGCCAACGCCGGCTCATCAGCCCACAGCCCGCTAAAACGGCCTGCAATTCCATGGCGTTTCCTCTCGTTCCGGTTCCTCTTCACTGGGCGCCGTAAACGTTTACGATGGTGCGCGTGGTAACTACCCCTTGTCAAGCAGGGTTGTTCATCCGATGGACGAAACAGGTAGGTCGGGAGGGGTTGTGGAGCGCAAAACTGTCGGCATTCGCGAGCTCGCACGTTATTTGGATGTCTCAATTGGTACCGTCTCTCGAGCTCTGAACGGTCGCGGAGATGTCAGCTCTGAGACCAGGATTCGGGTGCAGGAGGCAGCTGCACAGCTCGGCTATGCACCGAACCAATCCGGCCGAGCGCTTCGGCAAGGCACGACGCGCACCGTAGCCCTCATGATGCGAACCAATGTCGATCTGCTCGGGTTCGGAGAAACCTTCTTCATGGGACTAAGCGAGGGGGTGCAAGCTGCTCTTGCTCCCCATGGCCTCGATCTGATGATCCTACCCTGTTCGACAGGAGAAGATCAGGACGCCTACTTGCGGCGCGCCGTGGAGCGGCACGTCGCGGACGGGTTTATCATCTCCGATATTCAGCGGGTCGATAGACGCATTGACTACCTGATTGATCGCAGGATCCCCTTTGTGGCTCTGGGTCGCAGCCTTTCAGGCGGCTCCCACGCCTGGATGGATCTCGACTACGAGGGTGTCGCCAAAGCCTCGGTCACTCGGCTAGTCGCGAACGGACATCGCCGGATCGCTCTTGGGACGATAACCCGTGAGGTCAACAACCGTTACATATTCGAGGAGGCTTTTCGCGCGGCCCACGCCGCTCACGCCATGGCGCATGATCCATCTCTGATCCTTCGCGCCCCTAACAGTGAGGCCGGGGGCTATGACATAGGTCAGGCTATCTTGTCGATGCCTGATCGGCCGACTGCGATCGTTCTAGCGCAGGAGACACTTGCGATCGGCCTTTACAGAAGCATGACCGATGCAGGAGTCCGGATTGGACCAGATCTGTCGGTCATTGGCTTCCGCCAGAACCCTGCCTGTCGATTTCTTTCTCCATCCCTGACGTGCTTTGGACTATCTCTGCGCCAACTCGGCATGCAGCTCGGTGCGGCCCTCCTTTGCGAGATCGAACGATCAGCCTCAACAAGATCCGGTGAGCGTGTACAGGATCTGTGGCCCATGAGCATCGTCGAGGGACAGAGTGTTTGCAGAGCAGACGCGGCTCCGAGATGACAGCCTGTACTCAATCTTGGAGTGAACTGGACCACGTTCGCTCTTTTGGGTTTCGAGCTAACCTGAGAGACGTCCCGGCTCAACCTTCAACCTGCAAGTGCACCCTGCCACTTGACCAATGCTATGTCTTGCTGGCTGTTCTCTAAACACTGCTGAACGGCCCCAAGAAGTTCGTCCCGCCGCATCGGTTTGCCGACGTGCAGGCTCATGCCGGCGGCAGTGAACTCCCGGATTTGGTCCTGGAACACGTTGGCCGTGAGGGCGATGATCGGAACGTCGCTCTTTGGCCCCTGCATGCCCCTGATGCGCCGCGTGGCCTCAAGGCCGTCCATCTCAGGCATCTGCACGTCCATGAGCACAAGGTCAAAGTCATGCTCCTGCACGGCTCTGACTGCCTCTACTCCGGTCGACACCACCTCGACCCGGTGACCGGCCGCCTCCAGCATTGCCTTGACGATCTCCTGATTGATCGCGACGTCCTCGGCCAGGAGAACCCGGCCGGTTCGCGCTGGCACGTCTGGCGCGTCGCTCTCGTCAGCTAGTAACTCGACCGCCTGCCCCTGAGCTTGCGGCAGTACGAGCTCGAACCACACGCTGGTGCCCTTCCCTTCCTGGCTCTCCAAGCCGATGCGCCCGCCCATGAGCTCAACAAGGCTCTTTGAGATCGCAAGACCAAGTCCCGTTCCCCCGTACTGACGGGTATGAGACCCATCGACCTGCCGGAAGCGCTCGAATAGCCGGCTCTGCTTATCGCGTGGAATGCCGATCCCGGTGTCCTTGACGGTAAAGCGCAGCTTTTCTCCCCCCGCCTCATCAGGCTCGTGCTCAAGAACGAGATGGACGGTTCCTGCAGGGGTGAACTTCACCGCATTGTTGAGAAGGTTCAGCAACACCTGCCGCAGGCGCGGCTCATCGCCAATGACACGGCTTGGCGGCGTCGCCCCCGTGTCGACGACCAGGGTCAAGCCCTTCTTGGCCGCAAGGTCTCGCACCATGTTGGCGCAGCTTGTCGTCATGGCTCTTGGCCAGAACGGAGCCGGCTCAAGCTCCACCGCGCCAGCCTCGATCTTGGAGAAGTCGAGCACGTCGTTGACAACGGTGAGGAGCGCGCTGCTGGAGACCTTCAGTTGCTCCAGCCGCCGCTTGAGCTCTGGATCACCATAATCCTTGTCTTGGAGGAGCTCGGTGAGCCCCATGATGCCGTTGAGGGGCGTCCGGATCTCGTGGCTCATGGTCGCCAAGAACTCGGACTTAGCCTCATTCGCCTGTTCGGCTGCCGCTTTGGCCTCCTTCAGCGCGTCCTGCGCGAGCTTCTGCTCGGTGATGTCCCGCAGCACACCGACCATGCGTGTCGCTGCCCCGGTGCCATCGTAAGTGAACTGGCCGTGTGCCTCGCACCAAACGACGTGCCCGCTGGGATGAAGGAACCGGAAGGTGTGATCGTATCGCTGACGCTCGTCCTGAGCAGCCCTGATCCTTTCTTGAGCTTCTCGCAGGTCGTTAGGATGAACCCGCTCCGCCCACACCTCATAGCTTGGGGTGATCTCTCCCACCTCGTAGCCCAGGAGAGTGTAGTGCTGATCCGACCAAACGACCTTGCCGGTGACCATGTCCCAGTCCCACGTGGCAAGGTGGCCCGCGTCGAGCGCCAAGCGCAGGCGTTCCTCTCCCTCCCGCAAAGCGACCTCAGAGCGGGTACGCTCCGTGATGTCGCGCGAGACCGAGACAAGGCTCACGATCTGCCCATCGGGCTTTTGCACCGGTGACACCGAGACGTCCCACCACTTGGGTGTGCCCTTGGCAGTGGGGCAGAAAGCCTCGAAGCGATCAGTCTTGCCGCTCGCCGCCTCTGCCATGGCCTCACGAACCCGCGAAGCCGTCTCTTGTGGCCAGAGCTGAGCCCACTGGGCTCCCTTGATCGCGTCAAAGCTTTCGATCTCCATGGCACAGAGGCCATGGGCGTTCATGAACGACAGACTACCGTCGAGCTCGACCACTTTGATGCAATCGGTCGAAGAGTCGAGGACAGAGCGCAGAAAGGCCTCGTTGCGCAGGAGCTGCCGCTGCGTGACCAGACGTTGCTGTGCCTCTAAGCGGATTGTGCCGTTTGCCCTATGGAGGCGCAGATGCGAGATCACGACCTCCGCAAGCTCGCGCAGCGCCGTCCGATCCTCCTCCGAGAAGCTCCGCGGGGCGGTGTCGATGAGACATAGCGTGCCGATCCTGAGACCTGGTTCCAGGGCAAGCGGCGCACCAGCATAAAAGCGGATCCTCGGTTCTCCCGTGACAAGAGGGTTAGCCTGGAACCGCGCGTCATTGGCAGCGTCCTCAACGACCAGCAGTTCGTCGCTCAAGATCGTGTAGGCGCAAAAGGCAACATCGCGGGAGGTGCCGCTGACGTCGAGCCCGCACCTCGCCTTGAACCACTGCCGGTCTGCGTCGAGCAGCGAGACCAGCGCAATGGGGACACCGAAGAGGCGCCGGCTTAAGTTCACAACAGCGTCGAAGTGAGCCTCTGGCGCCGTGTCGAGCAGCTGGATCTCGCGTAAAGCAGAAAGGCGCTCGATCTCGTTGGGCGGAACTGGGTAGGTCACGGCGGGCGGCTCCTCAGGCCGAGCATTCGGCCAGTAGCGCTCCAGGTCAGACACCCTCTGACGCAGGGTTAGTCAAACAGAGCATCAACATCGTCCTGTGACTGGGTCGGGTCGCCGGGCAGCGCTGGGCCGTTGAGCAGGGCAGCCTCGCTCTCCATGTTGGGGCTCTGCGCGGGAGCGATCTTCCTCAAGCTCTCCAGTCCGCCCCAGATCTCGACCATCCGGCCCACCCGCTCCTCGATGAACCGCATCGCCCCCACCACCTTGCTGATGCGCTGACCCGTAATGTCCTGGAAGTTGCAAGCCTCGAAGATCCTGACCACCTGGTCAGCGATCTCACCCGCCATCTCGGCATCCCGGCCGCTCAGGCGCGAGGACAGGTTGCCGGCGAGCTCATCCACCCGCTCGGCCGCCTCCAGGATCGTGTTCGTGGCCGATGCCGTGCCCTCCACCACAGCCCCAAGCTCATCCGTGACGCGGGCCATCTCACGCCCATCCGTGGCAGCATAGTGGAGTGTTGCGATCTCCTCACGGGTGCGCTGAATGGACGAGGAGATCGCGTCCAGCTCGCCCTTGAGCGTCTGAAGGTCGGCCAGATCTGATCGGTTGGCCTCGACGACGGCTTGGGTGACGTTCTGCCCAGGCTCGATCAGCCGCTGCAGGTGAGCGAGCGCCTGCATCACCTCACGATGGCGCTCGGCTCCGCTCAGGTCGGGCTCGGCTCGGCCCTGACCCTCGATGCGGTAGGGCTTGCGGGCAGCGCTTACTAGGGACGGCATGGCCTTTAGCCTCCCACAACAGCGTCAATCTTGGTCTTGAGCGTCTGCGCGTTAAAGGGCTTCACGATGTAGTTGTTCACGCCGGCCTTCTTGGCCGCGATCACGTTCTCGGTCTTCGATTCGGCCGTGACCATGATGAAGGGCGTGGTGCGCAGGCCGTCGTCGGCCCGGACGTGCCGCAGGAGCTCGTAGCCCGTCATGGGCTCCATGTTCCAGTCCGAGATCACGAGGCCGTAGCGCTTCTGCTTCAGCTTGGCGAGCGCGGAGGTGCCGTCGGAGGCATCGTCCACATCCTCGAAGCCGAGCTGCTTCAGGAGGTTGCGGATGATCCGCACCATCGTCTGGTAGTCGTCCACCACAAGGATCGGCATGGACAGGTCAACAGGCATAGGTTGCTCCGATAGAAGGTTGGTCGCGGACCAAGCGTCAGGCCGCTTGGGCGGTCGGGAAGGCCAGGACCGCGTCGACATCTAGGACGATGAGGAGCTTGCCATCGAGTTGATGGACGCCTCGGCTCAAGGCTGACCAGCGCGGATCCATGTGAACGGGATTCGGCTGCAGGCTATCGGGATCAAGCTTCATCACCTCGCCTACAGCGTCGACCAGGAGCCCGTAGGCTTCACCCTGGTGCTCAAGCCCGACCGCCATCCGGCGGTCCGTAGCCTCTTGGTCCGGCAGGCCAAGACGCCGCCGGAGCGAGACGGCGGTCACCACCCGCCCCCGCAGGTTTAACAGGCCAACGATCTCGCGGGCCGCGTGAGGCACAGCTGTCATGCCGGTTGCCACAAAGACGTCATGCACCCGGCTAATGGGCAGCGCCAAGGTTTGCCCGGCGACCGTCACGGTGGGGTATTCGATGGCATGCAGCAGAGGCTGAGCGGAAGGTGTGGTGCTCGAAGGCGTCGACGTCATGAGTTATGCTGCCCTCAGTAGCGTAGCGGGTAATTCGCTGATCGCGTTGATCAAACCGCTTCGGTCGAACTTTGCCACGATCTCACGGATACCGAGGCGGCGCGCTCGCGTGATCTGATCGGGGTTCAAGCCGGAGGCTAGAGCAACCACCGGCATCTCGGCGTATTGAGGCTGGGCGGCCAGCATCTCTGCGAGCGCGAACCCATCGTCTCGATGTCGGTCACAAGGACGTCGGGCAATAGCCCGCCTGAGAGAAGGGCAACGGCCTCCTCGGCGCTTGCGGCCGCATAGACCTTGTAGCCCGAGGCCTTGAGCACAGGCGTCAGCATGTCCCTGAAGAAGGCGCTGTCGTCCACGAGCAGCACCGACCGGATGTGCGCCGACGTCTTGGCCGCGGATGGGCGTGTCCAATCGTCGTGGGCAAGCGGCAGGTAATGCGCGACGTTCACGACTTCGGTGGCGCGACCGCGGATCACCGCAGATCCGACGAGGTCGGAGCGCTCCGCGACGAGTTCGATGTCGAGGCTGTCGTCAACGATGTCGACGATCTCGTCGACGGCGAGGCCCATGGTGCGCTCGCCATCCGAGAAGACGACGAGGGCCTGCGTCCCCTCGCGCTTGATGGTCAGCTGCTCGTCCGCTGCCACGAGCGGCATGAGGCGGCCGCGATACTGAACGAGAGGTCGTCCGCCGAGCCACTCGATCTTGGTCGCATCGATCTCTTCCAACCGGGTGACGAGGGAGAGAGGCACGGCTTTGAGGGTCTCGGTCCCGCCGCGGAAGACGAGAAGCGTGACGATCTCATCTTCCTGGACGTTTGACTGGTCTGAGAGGTCGTCCGTTTGAAACTGGTTCTCGCCGGTGCCGGAGCCCACCATCCGCGCAAGGCCGTTGGGATCGACGATGAGCACCACGGCGCCGTCGCCGAGGATGGTGTTGCCTGAGAAGAGCTGGATATGGCGCAGCTTCGAGGACATCGGCTTTACGACGATTTCCTCGGTGTGGAACACGCCGTCGACGAGGATGCCGAAGCGCTGGCGGCCGACCTGCGTCACCACCACGAAGCCCTCGTCTTCGGTGAGCTCGCCAGTGAGGCCGAGAACCTTCGAGAGGGGCACGATCGGCAACAGGCGGTCGCGCAGGCGCATCACGGGCGTGCCGTTGATGCGCTCGATGGAGTGCTCGGAGTTCGGCGTGACGCGCACGAGTTCGAGCACCGCGACCTGCGGAATGGCGAAGCGCTGGTTCTTCGACGAGACGATGAGGGCCGCCACGATAGCGAGCGTCAGCGGGATCTTGATCGTGAACGTCGTGCCGCGCCCCTGCTCGGAGCGGATCTCGACGGTGCCGCCGATGAGCTCGATGTTCGTCTTCACCACGTCCATGCCGACGCCGCGGCCCGAGACCGCCGTGA